>VTLG01004569.1_pt1 | contig 18038 bp, 40 predicted proteins | sample 4694571 | NCBI WGS metagenome assembly VTLG01 (sample SAMN12604809, study PRJNA352737) | marine metagenome | biome: ENVO:00000447; feature: ENVO:00000209|ENVO:00000569|ENVO:01000036; material: ENVO:00002151; isolation source: viral sequences binned using virsorter ... | reverse complement strand
TGAACTAAATTGTTGAGAATCTAGTCTTATAGCGTTATAAGCTGAGTTGGCATAAGTGCTTGAATCATCTATTATTTCAGCTAAACTAGACCACTGAAAAGCGTCTATTAATGTTGAATCTGTACTATCTGCAGTAACTCTCGAAACTCTTATATCTACTGGAAAAGAACCAGTAATTTTTACTGAATAATCTTTTTGATAAGCATCAGCAGTGCGTCCAGTAATAGTATCTGTAAAAAGATCTGTAAAACCTCCTGAATTATATTGAACAGAAACTTTTAATTGAACAGTTGAACCTAATAAATCTCCTTCAGAAGTAGCTTTTTGTATTTGCGGAAAAGAAACTGTTATTTTTACTCTATCTACATTTGTATTAGTTATTTGTCTAGTTACTGGAGAACTAGCAGTTACTACTACTCCTACAGGAGTAATAGATGAACTACTTTCAATTCCATCTATTTTTGTTTGATTTGAAGTTCCAAAACGCGAAGTAAAAGTTACATTTTGAAAATTAAAATCAGAATCTGCAGGATTAGAAGAATTAGCAGTAGATTTTAAAACAGGTGTATCATTTAAAAAAACATCTTTTAAATAAGCATTTTTATAAGCTGTAGAAGTTTTATCTGTTATTCCTTCTTTCGAAGCAGTAGCACTTCCTTCAATTTCTCCTTCTGAAATTAAATCAAGAAAAGTTGCAAATTGTCTACTATGTAATGTATCAGGAGTTCTTGTAGGTTGCGGAGGAGGAGGAGGACTTCCACCACCACCTGAACCTCTAATAATTTTTTTATTTTCTGTCATGCTTGAACTTGCTCCGTGTCTATTCCTCCAGAAATTACTACTGAACCTGTAAAAATTTCTCCATAAACAAGAGGAACAGGTGTACCTGCGCGGCTTGTTTGTTGAGTTCCTGAAAAACTAAATGAAATTCTAGGATCACCTTCGCTTGAAAATTCAGGTTGTTTTGGCATAGGAAATAACATTCCACTAACACCACTTAAAACCAGACTGGCACCAATTAAACCTAAAGCAGCTGAACCATAAGCTCCTGCAGCATAAAGACCAGTTGCACCCATTAAACCACCTCCGCCTGCTAGACCAGCTCCAGAACCGCCAGCAAATAAACCAGCACCCATAGGAGTAAAAGATAAACCAATTAAAGCTACTCCTAATAAAATTTTTCCAAAATTACCACCAGAACCAGAAATAACAGGTACAAAAGAAATATCAGATTTTCCTATAGGGTCATGCAATTCTTCTTTTCCAATATCTTCATCATTAACAATAACTTTATAATATTTATCTGACATATATTTTTCTAAATGCGGAAAATTATTTATTAAAAAACTAACTGCTTCTGCAACATTATGAACTTTAATATCTTCAAATTCTTTATGGCCTACTTGATTTGCTAAATCACCGTAAAGTTTAATTTTACGAAGCATAACGCAACCTCTTACCAGTACATTTTAAAAGCCACTCTGAATATGGCTCTTTACAAGATAGTCTATCTGCTAAATGGTGTAAAACATCTCCATCTAAAAAAATAGCTACATGATTTAGTCCAGGAGAACCAATAGACATAAATAAAAGATCACCATTAATTAATTTTTCATCTGATCTTAATTCTCTAAATCCTGTTCTCCAGGCACATTGCTCAAACATAGGATTTAATAAAAATTCTTCTGGCGTTGTTGGTCTTGTCCAATCTCTAAGCTCTATATTTTTTTCTTGTTTATACCAATCTCTAACTAAAGAATAACAGTCTTGTAACCCCCATACCCATTGTCTACCTCGTAGCGGTGGTTTAAATCCACAAGGTTCACAATATCCCCATTTTTCTGTTTTAGGATTTACTATATACCATTTTAAATTACTATGCTCACACGATACTCTATCAGCTTCTGAAGGCTCGGGAGGTGTTATTGGGTGTGAATGTACTATTGCTATTATTTCGCCTAAATTATCAGCTTTTACATAATCTTCAGGATCAAGAATAAAACACTGATTATTATTCATAGATAAATTTCTACAAGGAAAATATTTTTCTTTTCCTTTAATATTTAATAAAACTCCTACAGACTCTTTAGGATCTTCTTTTTTAGCATGTAATAATGCTTCTTCTTTCCACATTAGCCTGTAACTAAACCAATACTAGGAAATTCAGCTCTAGTACATTGTCTTTTAGGTGCTCGTACTCCTGCCATATCAATAGCAGCTGCAAGTTCAAATTGTACTACTGTTCTATTTTCTGCAGATTTTCTATCTATTGTAAAAATTTCCTGTTTATATTCAGCTGTACTATCAGGAGTTCCAAATGGGTTTACATTACTAGGAAAATTAGCTGCATCAAGAAATTTTGCTTTTGTTCTTATTCTTACCACTGTTGCACCAGTTAAATCATTTCCAGTAGTTACTCCGTTCACTACAAGTAAAATAGCTGAAATAGTTCCTAAAGCATTACTAAAAGTAAGAGTTGGTCTAGGAAGTTGGCCTTTTCCATATTTAAAACCTTCTGCTTCTACAGGAAATTTAGTATAAGTATTTCCTGCCCAAATAATATCTCCGTTATCTTTTAAACTTGTTCCTGCATGAAATCTATAAGTAGTAGTAGCTCCATGCAAAGTATTATCTAAAGTTAAAGTAAATAATTCAATAATTGCAGAGGGATTAGTACTCTGTAATTCACTAACAATTTTATCTGTACTCATGGTTCAAAAACTTGTCTAAAAGTTGCTGAAATCCTTGCCCGATTATTATATGGTATATCTTTTTTCCAACCTTCACAAACAAATTGTTGTGCTCCAGATAAAGTAATAGAAACATTACCGCTATTTGTAGCACTTGAAGCTGCAGTTACAGTAAAAACATTATCGCTAGTTATAGATGCAACAGTAAAAGAACCATCTGTAGCAGAACCAGAAGTATAATCTATTGTTAAAACATCGTTTAAAGCTACTCCATGATTAGTAATAGTAATAGTTACTGTAGTTCCTGATTGTGAATAAGTTCCTGTTTTAGATAAACCTTCTCCTGGAGGAGTAAAAGTAAAACTTGCCTGATCTCTAGCTCTACTTGTTAAAAAAGCATCTACTATATCTGCTTCAGTTTCTGATAATTCAAAATTTAAATTATATCTTTTCATTATTTGATTACTAGGTAATCCAAAAAATATTCTTTGTTCAAATCCATCTGCAAATCTAACAGTTCTTACAGCAGGCTCTGTTGATTTAGAAAATCCTGTATAAGTTGGACTAATTGAAGGAAAAGTTGCCATTTAAGTTGCTAGTAAACCGCCTGGTCTTTTTTGTTTTATTAATTCAGATTGTATAGCACCAGCTAAAGCTACGCCAAGTTCTTTTCCTCTATCTGAATCTGCTGCAGTTTGCGAACCGCCTCCAGCATCTACAGAAACATTTATATTATTTACTACTCCACCACCTCCAATCATATTATTAGGAATTACTGTACCGCTAGATTTAGGAGTAAATATTTCAGGTCCTTTTTCTCCTACTAAATAACTGCGACCAGCAGAAGCAGGACCTCCTGTAGCTAGTCCATCTAAATCTGAAAAAATACCGCCAAAACTTCTTTTTAATAAAGTATTTATTCCAAGTCTTAATAAAGAAGTTGCTAAATCATTAATTATTGCTCTAGCTGCATCTGCTAAAGATCTAGTTCCTTGTATAGCATCTACTAAAGCATCAGAAATACCTGTAGCTATATCATTTCCTATTTCTTTAAATATTCCTTTTATTCTTTCTGCTTCTTCTTGTATTCTTTTTTGCTGTAGTTCTTGTTTTTTTAATTCTAAATTTTGATTTTGTAATAAAATTAGTTCTTGACCTCTTACTACTCCATGTTTTTCTATTATTTCAGCTATTGCTAATTCATGTTCCTTTTCTAGTTTTTGTAATTCTGAAACTTCTGCATTTATCTCTAAATTTTTAGCTAGTCCTTTATTTTGTTCTCTTAATGCTTTAGCTGTAGATTGAACCTGTTTATCCATTTCTTCAAATCCAGCTACTTTCAATCTATTTTGTAATTTTTCTAATTTTTCTTCTAATAAATCTATTTCATGGTTTGCCATGTGTGTACTTCCTACACCATGTAAAATTTCAGCAAAGAAATCTGTTACTACATTTTTTTTCTTGAGACTTTCTGTTAACTTTGCAATTTTTTCTTCTGTTTCTTCTATTAATGCTTTAGTTTGAGCAACACTTCCTTCTTCTAATACTCTATTAAATTCTTTTTGTGCATTAATTACTTTTAGAATTTCTGTTGCTAACATTCCAAATGCAATAACAGCTAAACCTATTCCAGTTTTTGCTAAAGCCATTTTAAAAGCAGTTAAAGCTACTGTTGCCTTTGAAATACCACCTGCAGCTAAAAATGAAGTGGCAGCCATACCTTTTAAACCTGTAGCAGCTAAAGCAGAAGAAGTAGCTGTTAATTGAGCCTGGATAATAAATGTAGATAAACTACCTACAACTGCAGGTATGGCTATAGATAATGCTTTAACTCCTGCAGCTATACCAACAAAAGCTAAAGTTACCTGTCCTGCTTCAGATTCTAAAAAACTAGACAATTCTGAAATTAATTTAGTTAGTAATCTAGTTGCATCTAAAACAACAGGTGCTAATAATCGACCAATAGCTATAGATAATGCTTCAACTTCATTTCCAAGAACTTTAAAAACCATTGTTGGATCATTTTTAATAAGTTCTTTAAGCATTCCTCCGCTTTCTTCAGCTATAAGTTCAAAAGCTTCTATCATTACATCTCCAGTTATTTTTCCCTGTGCAGCTAATTTTCTTAATTCTCCAGTTTCAACTCCCATTACTTTTGCTACAGCAGGTAATATAGTATTCATCTGTTCAGAAATACTATTAAATTCATCTCCTCTTAAAACTCCAGAACCTAAAGCCTGTGTTAATTGAATCATTGCATTTCTTTGCTCGTCCATAGATGCACCAGAAGTAATAGCTGCTGTATTAAAACCTATTAGTATTGTTGAAATATCTTCAAAACCAACTCCTAAAGGACCTAATCTTGCTGTTAATTGGGTTACTGCTTCTAAAGATTCTGTAGTACTTAAACCAAATTTTTGTTGAGCTTCTCTAGCTAGATCTAAACTTGCTTCAAAAGTACCGTTTTCTTTAGTTAAAAGTTTTAAACGCTGATTAAGTTTTTCAAAGTTTGTAGCAGCAAATATTGTTTGTTTTGCTAAAAATCCTATTCCTATTCCTGCTATAGCTGTTCTAAGTCCACCAAAAGCATTTTGTAATTGGTTTGTTTGTCTTTGTACTCCCTGTAATGCTCTTGTGGCTCCAGAAGCATCTACTTTTAGTCTTACTATACTTTCAGCCACAATTTAAAAACTATTTACTCTATATTACCTTTTTCTTGCTTTTTGGCGATCATATTGTCTTTTTTCATTTTCTCTTTTATTTTCATAATAAGCAGCCCAATATATTAATTCTTCTTCTGATATAGAACTTCTTAATTCATTTATTGTTTTTCCTAATTCTGTTGCGAGAAAAAACTCAAAATTTAACCAGTTATCCCGCTTAATTCGTTTTTTGCCTGATCTATATTTAATTTAATATCAAACATAAAAAGCTCTAAATCATTTAAAACTTTTTCAGGTAGTTCTCTTTGTAGATTAGGTGCATCAGCTTTATGAAAAGCTTTAGTTCCATCTTCTAATTCTGCTTTTTCACAAAGTAATTGAGTAGTTATTTTTAAACCAGTAGGGTCATCAACTGCTGTTTGCTGTGCTCTAATTCTATCTTCTCTTGTTAAAGGTTTAAAATATAAATCTAAAATTTTTTCTCCGTTTGAATTTTTAAATTCAAATTTTCTTCTATTACTCATTTGATCGCTGTACGAATCCGTAAGCAAATCAATAGTTCTTTTAGTTGCCATAAAAATTTAGGGTTGGTTCTTTAAACTTACCTAAATTGCTGAAGTAATGGTACCGTTTGTTTCAAATGTAATATTTATAACCTGAATTTCTCCAAGTGTTGCACCATATTCAGCACCAGTAATAATTCCTGCAAAACTTATTTTTTTAGCTGAAGTATCTCTATCAGGAAATAATTCAAATAAGGCATCTCCTGTATCGCCAGTAGTTAAAACATCATCAATAAATGTTGTATAACCTGCTCCAGTTTCACCAGGATTATATAAAAGTTCTGCAGTTCCAGAACCATCAATTAAACCACCTACACGAGATTTAAATGTGTCTCCTTGCTTTGTGGTTTCCATTGTATCTTTAGTAATAGATAAAGACCAGGCTCTAGTTTGTCCTACGTCGGCTTCTGTGCCTCCCGCATTTTCAAACATAATTTTACCTACATCACCCTTGATAGCAGACATAACAAAAAAAAGAATTATTTATATAAGATTAACCTTTTTCAGGTTTTTTTGCATCTTTTTTAGAATTTTTTGAATTTTCCATATATCGTCTACATCTTGCGTCCCAATAATTAGGATTTCTATTTCCTTTTACTGCTTCAATAGCATCTAACATTTCTTCTGTAAATTCAATAGCCATAATTAAAATTCTTCAAATGTTTCAAAAGTAATTCTTAATTGTGTTTGAAATTTACCTTCAGGACTTGATTGTAAAATTTCAGGTCCGATAGGTGAATCAAAAATTACATTAGAAACTGTGACTCTATTGTATAGGTCTCTTAATCTTTTGCCAATTGTAAAATTAGCTCCAGCTCCTATTCCTTCTTCTGTAAAAATATCTAGAGTAAGTAATCCATTTATAAAATTATTAGCACTTGAAGAATCGCCCATAGAAATATTTTCTTGACTACCAAAACTTACTTCACAAGTTACAAAAGTATCTTCAGTAGTAGAATCAAAAGCCATATTACTAAAAACTACTGGTATAACAGGACTAGAAGCTAATTCAGTTGCTAATCTAGCTTCGATAGTTGATCTAACTGTATTTAAATCCGTAGCAGCCATTTAACTTTTTCTTAGTATTTTTGCATATTGTCTAGCAACATAACTATTTAATTCTTTTCCTATAAGCTCTGGATAACCTTTAACTGTTCTTTGTCTAGTTCTATAAACTCCTTTCCAGCTAGGCGGTAAATTAACTCCATAGCAAACAGGTTCTGCATAAGGTAAATTATTTATTATTGTTCCATTAAATGGTTTGATTTGAGTTTGCCAGGCATTTCTTAAATCTCCTCCGCCTTTAGGTTCTCCTTCATAAACAATTCTTACTGGTGTAGCTTTCTTTACTCTTCGAGTCCACTCTAAAGTAGTTGCTTTAACTAAATCTACTACTGCTTCTCTCATAACATCATCAATTTGATCTAGTCTAATTCTTCTTGTCATGTTTACCTCAGAATAAGATCAAAACTAATAGCTGTATTATTTTGTTCATTTTGAATTACCTGGACTATTTTAAATTCAACATTACTAATTAAAACTCTATCTTTTGTAGTGGGTACAAAACTTAAATCTCCTGCAGATATAGTAAGCCTTTTATCCTGAGATTCTATTAAATTATTTACTTCATTTCTTGTAACATTACTTAAAACTCCTTTTATGGTTGTATCAGAAGTAGATTCAGTAATGGCTCCAGTAGTTGTATTATATGAACCTGCTGTAACTTGTCTTATAGTTACATCTCCTCCAAGCTTTTTTAATGCTTTAGAAGCTGCTTTTTTTAGAGCAGAAGCAATACTCATAATGAATATGCAATAACAGTACCGCTATCTAATTTAACGCTTGTAATTACTCCGCAAATTTCTGCAGTTGATTTAAATTGTAAACTTGTTAGATCACCAGTAATATTTTCAGCTACTAAAGTATTTATAACTGAATCCTGTATAGCAACAATTTTACCAAATCTTCCTGTATGTGCTGCAGTGTCATTGATAATTTTTGCTGCTGGATAATCGTAACCGTAACCCATCATTAAGACCTCCGAATTGAAATGTTGCCTGGTCCACTTATTCTAATGCCTGATAGATAACGTTCAACAAGTGGTGGTATTCGATCAGCTCCAACTGCACCATAAAAATTAGGTGTGACGTTCAAACTACCGATTGAAACATTAGAAAAATCTTCTAATCCACTTAATCCTAAACCATCTCTATTATTATTCAAGTAAACAGCAAGAACTGCCTGTGCATTTTTAACTCTTGTAGGAATTTCTGTATCAGAATAATAATCAGCAACTAATCTATTAGGAAAAGATAAACCATATAAATTTGTATAAGTATCAGGTTTTCTAACTCCGCTTCTAGGCCATTGTAAAGCCTGAGTATCTGCTACTCTTGCACCTAAAAAGCGTTCTCTATCAATTCTTTGTGTAGCTGTAAATAAAGCTCTATTTTTATTATCTGTTGTTGAATTATCCCACGCTGTAACATCATCATCAAGAACTAATCCCTCGATAATAGCATTTGCATCTGAAAGAGTAAGATAGCTATTTGCTGACGCGCTTCCTACTGTTGCTGTTATTGTTATTGCCATTTAAATTTTTGTTTTTAGGCTTAATTTCTAAATTTTGCGGTTTTATAGAAGAAACAGAAGCTGCTTTTTTAGCAGCCTCATTTTGTTTCCTCATACGCTTAAATGCGTAAATTGCCATTAGCTAGAAGCACCTTTAAAGGCTACAAAGTTAATAACAATAGCTTCACTGAGATTTCCAGCAGAAACATTAGAAACTGTTACTGCAAAAGAACCTGAAGCAATAGCATTAGCATTTACAAGATATGAACCTGCAGTACCAGCAGAACCATGACAAGCTACAACAACATCTGTTGCTGCAATTTTGCTATTAGTAACTGTAAAAGATACTTCTGTTCCAGCATCTAACTGAGCATTGTTCATAGTAATCTGACCAGACTCTGTATTTAGAGTAACTCCAGTAGATTTGTTTGTAGCCTGAGTAACGGTACCTCCAGAGGTAGGTCCGACTAGGCTTCCAGCTGTAACTTCAAATAAAGAAGGCATAATAAATTACTCCTTAATCTTGGTTTGAAACGATAGTTGCTCTCACAATACCGATATTTTTTGTTTCATACACTTTCGACCAAGATGCTACTGTTTCCAATACAGTTCTGTTTGGATTAACAGTAGATACAGCGTATTTAATACCAACTGGGTGATAGATATAGTGGAGATCCACAGCCATTGCTTCTTCTAAAGCAAGAATATCTCTATCTGTTTGAGTTCTAATTGGTGCCTGCTCGCCTGTTACGATAGCTCCCTGAGTAAAGAAAAACGCTGAATACTCAGTACTGGAACCAGATCCTGTAGTAGGAATATCGTCAGAAACAATAACTCTAAGACCCATAAATGTAGGAATTGAAGTTGTTCCAGGAAACGCATTAGCAGTACTACCAGAAGCAGCTGCTGTATCAGGAGCACCAGTATTATCATAAATTCTATCTATTGCATTGCGTTCTACCAAGTCATAGTAGCAATTTGAATGGATAGCGATGGCTGAAAGCTTTTCTCCTTGATCTCCAAGAAGTGCTTTAGCTTTTGCAACGTGGCGTGGGCTTAAAACTGTTGGAGTATCACCTGATTCAGAATCAATAGTTAAAGCAAATAATGCTGAATTACTATCGTTTGCATTAATAGAACCAAATGCACCAGTTAAACAAGAATATAAATCTTTCTGTTTCTGGTTATTTACATAAGCAGCCATTTTTTGTGCAATAGCAGCCATTGGGTCAGGTCCGCCACCTGCTGCAAGTGCAGCTAAATCTCTAGAACTGAAAGCTCTACCTCTATGAAGTACTGCTGCAATTTGAGAATCTGCTGTAATTTTGCCTGGAGTTAATGAAGTTGAATCTGTTAGAACTTCAAAATCGCCTGATAAATTAGCTTTATAAAACGGAATTTTTACAAAATCGCCACCGCGATCTGAGGATAGATTTAATTCGGCCAAAGGTGCCACAACCCCACTTTGTAGAAAAGAATCTCTCGCAGTAGTCTCTTCAATTAAGTAGGGAGTAAAAACCTCTGGAATGATTAAATCACTTCTTAATGTAGCCATTAAAAAATGTTAATTAGTTTTTACTTTTCGGTGACAACACCTAGCTCATACAAACAAGTTAACTTTATATTAACCGTTAACTGCATTTTTTAACATATTAAATTTATTTATATCTGTTCTATATAACCTACTCTGTTCAGTTAAATTAAAAGTTTCAGGTGCAAAAGGATTTTTTTCTCCAGAAACAAATTCAGTAGTATTTGTGCTTTTTGCTGAAGGTGCACCACCGCCTTGAGGTTTAGGGTGTTTTTGAATCCAGCTTGGTAAATTTAAAGCCCACTCTTTTAATGGTGTTCTATTATATCCATCAACAATAACAACAGTTCCATCTGCTTCTCTTGTTAATTGTTCTTTATTAATTTGAGAAAGAGCATACTGGGGGTCATGTACTACATCTGCTAAAGCAGTTATAGCAGGCGTTTCAACCTCTAATTCTCTCTGCCTTTTTTCAAATTTATCTATTTTTTCTTTATATGCTGCCTCTGCATCTCTAAATTGTTGAGCCTGCTTAGCTACAGCTTCATCATATCTACCTTTAGCTTCTAGTTCTTCCTGTTCTTTTTTCTGTTTATAAGCTATTAAAGCATTTACATCAACATCTGGAGGAATAGCTTTTCCTGCTTCTTTAGCTTTTATATTTTGATCTAATAATTTTGCATTATTAGCTTTTAATTTTTGTAATTCTTCCTGTAAAGCTGCATATTGCTCAGGAGAAGGATTTGGTTTTTGTAGTTCTTCGGTCATAAAAAAACTTATTAATTATTAATAATATACCTAAAATTTACCATTTGACCTTATGAGACCAGTATAAAGCAGAAAATATACCAGGATTTGGATTCTGTGCATTATGTCTAGCATAGTAAGATTTTCTTCTTGCTTTACCTTCTTTTGTTTGTGGATTTTTACCTGCTCCAGTAACTCCTTGCTGTCCAAATCTTATTAATTTAGTTTCTGAACCTTTTTTAGCTAATACTATATGAGAGCTACGAGGGTGGTTTGGAGTTTTTTTTGCTTTATTAACCGCAGTCAATCCATATTTTTTTAATTTACGTTGAATTTTTTCTTTTTCCGTCATTTTCCTTTTTTCCTCATAGCCATATTATGTGCTTCTGTAAAGCTAACACCTTCTCGCATTTTACGCTTCATATATTCCATGTGTTTTTTTGAATGTCCATGTGTTTTTTGATGTTTTTCTAAAACATTTTTCTGTCTAGTAGTTAATTTCATCTTTTTTTAGGTGATTTTTTTCGAGCATTATGTATATCTATATCTGCTTTTCTAGCACCTCCACCTGAAATAAAACTATTAACTCTACCCATAGACCAGGCACCTACAGAAACATTTCTAGAACCAGAACTCATATAAGCAGCTGTTCCTCTTTTATAAACTTTACGCAAATCTCCTACTGTATAAATAGATTTTTTTGCTTTAGCACTAAGCGTTGCAGATAGTGTATCAGCGCTTTTTTTTCTTTTTGTTTTTGACATTTTGTGAAGCTCTGAATTTAGAAATTGCTTTTAAATCTATTTTTTCTCCGCGTTTATAAGCAGCTGCTGTACGTTTTATTTCTGCTGCTTTTGCAGATTTATTTTTAGCACCTGCAAGATATTTTTTAGGTAAACCTGTTTTTTTATCTTTAGGCACGCGCCTCATTTTTCTAGTCACCTTTTGATTTTTTAGATTTTTTTGTTGATTTAGGCTTTACTTCAGAGTTTTCAGCTTTAGGCTTGGATTCACCTTGAACCTTAAATATATAACCCATTATTTTTTACCTCCTTTTTTTACTTTCTTTATTTTTTTTTTCTTACCGCCTGAATGATACATAGTAATAAAGCAACTATTTATATCTTACCTTTTTTTACGTTTTTGAGTAGATTTTTTTTTACCTGCCTTAGATAATGCAATTGCTATAGCCTGTTTTTCAGTTTTTCCTTCTTTTTTAAGCAATCTTATATTAGCTGAAATAGATTTTTGAGATTTACCGCGTTTTAATGGCATTTTTTTTAGGTATATCTTTTATTATATTCTTCTAATTCATTATTACTAAAATCTCTAATTAATAATTTTTCTATTTTATCTATTTCATAATTAAATTTAAGTACTGCAGTTTTTATATGTTCTTGAACCCATCTACCTTCTTCATATACTACCTGTGCTTTACCATTTTCTTTTATAAAAACATAATGATCTTGACCTTTTAGCTGAATATCTAAAAAGTTTCTTTCTAAATTTTTACGTCTTATATCTTTTAGTCTCTGTAGTTTTACAGTTGAATGTACTTTTTTAGTCATTTTAGTTCTAGTGAAATATCAATCCAGCAAGGTTGCGGGTTAACTCCTGGAATCTGTTTATAAAAAGGATTAGTTATATATTCATAAGTTTTTTCACCATCATAAAAAATTCTACCAATATAAGGATTTTCTGGAAATTTAGTTTTTTTCATAAATCTAAATATCTACGTTAATTTTATTGCCTAATTCATTCATAATTACTTTTATATCATCTTTATTAAGATTCCTAAAAACTTCATATTTAAGAACTCTTTTATCTTTAAACATTTTATGCAGCTTTCTTTCCAGTGTTTTAAATTTACTTGTAATAGGACTAACAGCTAAAACTTTATCTGGTTGCTGTTCTTTTATTCTAATTTTAATTCTTGCAGCTGTAGCTCTACCAATTTTCCAGTAGCCTTGACTTTCAACAAAATAAACATGACCTAATTCTTTAGATTTTTTAGGTGCTTTATAGTTTTCTGGAGGTGTCCAGGCATTTTCCCAGCCTTCATCAAGTGCTTCTTCATTCCAGACTTCTTTACCTCTAACATATTTAACAAACCCTTTTCTTATAAGCCATAACATAGCTTCAAAGTCGCTAGTAATTTCATATCTTTCTTTACCATTAAAAGTTATTGTATTTCCTTTATGTGTTTTTACTTTTGTAAAAACTAGTCCATAATTTTTATATATTTCTTTTTCGTCCATACCAAAAAACTTTTCATGCTCAGTCCTGGTATCTTCTTCATAATTTCCTGCCCATGTCCGAATAGTACCGTTACCAGTTGTAGTAACGGTAAAATTATTTTTATCAAAAACTAATTTAGGATAGCCAGAATCAATCATTTGAATTAAATTTAGTTTTTAAATATTCAATTTCTATAGCTTTTTTATCTCGTAAATAATCTTCATTTGTCATAGTTGACTCTTTTAAATAGCGATCATTTAGTTGAGACATTGCCATATCATATTCTTGTTCAGTCATTATTTTTTTTCCAAACTATAATTATCAAGCAAAAATTTATAGTAATCTTTTTCAAGACTACCCCATTTAATTTTTTTTATTTCTGCTTGTTTAATAATTGAATCGCCCATAAGACAATCTTTTAATTCTGTTGTAGACGGAAACTTTAAAGGACTTTTGCCATTAGCAGTTAAGCATTGAAAAATTTTTTGTGGCCAAGATTCCTCAAAGGATAAAGATTCAATAGCATTACAAAAAAGTGTAATAGTTTCACTATCTTTTTTATATGGTTCTAATTTTTGTAGAACAAAATTCCACCTATCTAAAGGTAAATCTAATTTAAGTTTCATTAGAAAGGAATCTCCTCAGAATCTTCTTCTGTTTCTATTCTTCTAGGGTTTATGGTTCCAAAACAAGAATCTTCATCTTCTTCAAATTTATTTTTTTTACCATTTCCATTTAGATAAATTCCTGTAACTTCTTCATTTTCGCCTGTTCGCATGTCATAAACTTTTCCAGGCTTCTGAAAATCTACATCAGCAGCTGCAGCTTTAATATGTGCGCAAAATTCATCTACAGAAGTTAATGGAATAAATAATCGCATTTGTTTAGGATATTTTTGTTTGCTGTTTTCATAAGGATTATCTCTAACTGAAAAATTAACAGGTAAAGAAAGCGCTGGGTCAAATTTTTTTTCGAAAGCCATGATTTTTAAAATGAATTAATTGGTGTAATGTTGTGTGCTTCTTCCCATGCCAAAACATGGTGAAGCTCGTAGCGAACTCGGCTTTGACCGATTGCTAAATGTGTTTTTGGTAATGTATACCAGGTCGGACCTGTTTTATTACCAGCTTTAGTTTTATCTCGCCAACTTTTAATAGTTGCAGGTTTTAATGCATATCTATAAGCGAGGTCTTTGGTTGTTAAATACTGTTTCTCCATTAGCTATTTATTTGTTCAGTTAAATTTACATATTTAGCTTCTAGTAAATCAGTTAATTTATTGTATTCTTCTTTAGTTATTTTCCCTTCATTTAATCTATCGCTAAAAGAATCAGTGTAAGAATCAAGTTTTTTAAGTTGTTTACAATCTTCAATAGCTTTTTTAGCTAAAACAAAAGTTGTAGATTTTTGACTTACAGGTGGTTTTGACTCTTCTTTTTTAGGCCTTTCCTTTTTAGGTTTTTCTTCTTCAATTTCCATATTATTATCCATATCAGTTTCAAGACCAAGAATTAATTTAATACTGTATCTTCTCTGATAGGTAACAGCACCACCCCAAACATGAGCTTCATTTTTCTTTTGTAAATCTCGTGGAGGAAGAAATAAAGGCAATTCACTTACTTCTTCGTGTCCTTTTTCATGAACTAATTTAGTTTTTACTAAAGTTTCACCTGTTGGTGTATAACCAAAAAGTTGAGATAAATGAAAACCATTATTATGTAAAACAGGTTGTATTAAAGAAAGCATTTGTTCAAGTGGTAAATAATCATAGCCAAATTTACCGTTATCAACATGTTTAGATTTTCCTAAAGAAGGAAATTCTTTTTGTGCTTTTTGTAGTGCTTTAATAAAAGCTATTTTTGGATTAGTTTCAGTCATTTTTTAAATGCCCAATAAGGTATGCTAATAGTTTTTATTCCTTCGTTTGGCTTGTTATAGCCAGGCCAAATTCCGGATTTTACGTAAGACTTTATTCTTTTTAACGATTCTTTTTGTACTTGTAAGCCTTCTTGTATGGTTTCTTCGTCTAGTTGATAAACACCAATATTAAAGGGGTAAACCTTTTCAACAGCTACAAATACAAACTTTTTAAGACCAATACCTTCGCAGTAATGAGCAGCTTGAATATGGTATAAAAAATTTGCTACTGCACGTGAAAAAGCATCTTTATGAGCACCACCTTCAGCAGTTGTTTTTAAATCGATAATAGTATCACCATTAATCCAATCAGCTCTACATTTGAGTGGTAAATTTGTTTCTTTATGATCCCAGAAAAAACTTTGTTCAGGTGCACCATTAGAAAAAAGTTCAGATGCTATTGGGTGATTAGCAACAGCGTCGCATATATCATTGCAAAGAATTTTTTCTTCAAATGAAATAGCTTCAATACCTTTTTCTTCTAATTCCAGGATTTTTGCTTTTCCTTCTTTAGTTCTTTTATTTTCAATTACTTGATAATATGAATTAAATTCATTAGGTTCTAAAACTGCTTTATGCAGCATACTGCCTAATTTAAGTGCAGCAGTTGGTGGTTTTGGCCTTGTATTAGGATTAAATTTTTGATCCCATAAAGTAAAACCATTGTATTTAATTTCCGTTTTAACGTCAGTTGCGGAATAATCAGAAGATGATCTATAAACTTTTTCAGTTATAAAGTCATCTTTAAATAAAGCATTAGTCATTTGAATTTGTATAAAAATTGATGTTTGCCTGTTTTTCTAAAATGTTTACTGTTTTTTCTAATTTTTCAAATTTAAATTTTTGAATGTTTAGTAAATCATTTTGAAGATTTAATTGTTTTTGTTGATTTTCAACAACACCTGAAAGTTCTTCAATTAATCCTTTTAATCGAATAAAATTTGCATCATTCATTTATCTAAGGTCTTAATTTTACTTTTAAGCATGTTGACATCATCAACTAAAACACTTATTTGAAGTTGTTGCCTTTGAACAATTACTTTAAGTTCTTTAATTAAATTAAAAGACTGTACAATAATTGTTTCTTTCATTTGTTCTTTCATTTTGCCAAAGCTGCGCAAGCGCGTTGTATTCCATTTGAACAATGGATTTGAGTACTCTTATCTAAAGAGGAAGAAAAAGCAGTGTAGCTGATGAAGCCCACTGCGATATAAAGAAATAGATTTTTCATTAAAGTAAAGAATTAAGATTACATTTTTCGAACCACATATCTCTTTCAATAGGTAGTTTTAAAGGTCCTCTACATTCTTTTATTTCATCAATAGTGAAATAGCCAAACTCTTTAGCAAATCCATCAACTAAACCCCAACACATACCATTTTCAGGGTTGTATTCAGCCACATACCAGGTCCAGTTAGAATCTGGTGTAAACCATTTAACAATAGCTTGAGGCTCTTTTTTGGTTTCAATTGAATGACCAATTGGAGGTAACTTTTTTAAAAGTTCTTTGGTTAATAACTTCATTGCGGGTTGAAAATAAAATAAAGTACTCTTTAATTATGCAGTGACTTTTTATAACTGTAAATAGCTATGCTAAGAATACTACTATTGCAACGCATTAGAGCTATTTACAGCTATTACTTATAAATACGGCGTATAATATATATATAACCCGCAAGTTATTCAATGAAACTAACTCAGCAACAACAAGACTTTAACCTTAAAGTCAAAAAGCTCAAAGCTAACGCTAAAAAACTTCAAGATTTAGTTGCTCATTATGAGGAACTACAAAATGTCAAAACTCATTGGGGATACAATGGCGACTTAGGTCGTATCAATGGATTGTTCAATGAAATTTTTAATGAGGAAGAATAATGCATTTAACTGATTATCAACTTCACCATTTAGTTTCTTTAGTAAGAACAGATATAAATGGACTTCTTTCAACAATTGATGATTATAAAGAAATAATCAAAGATTCAAAAAAGAAAAAAGAAAATCCTAAGTTTATTAAAACTTGTGAAAACACTTTATATAGATTTGAAAAATCTTTAGAACAAAGAACAAATCTTCTTCAAAAATTACAAATTAAAGCTAACAAACAATCTTATTCAAACTTAAAAAGATGAAAAAACTTTTTTATGCAGAATTTGAGCCTTTAGTTAAAAAAACTAATTTTATAGCTAGAACTTCTTGTACAGGTGAAGCTAACAGTAAAAATCAATTTATTCTAAAAATTCATAAAGAACTTGGTTCTAAAGTAAAAATTGTATCAATTATGGAACTTTAATCATGTCAAAACTTACTTTTTCTATCAATCTTGATAACGATATGTTTTATGAAGATGCTGCACCTGAAATTAGCAGAATCTTTAAAGACTTATCAAACTTTGCTAAAGAAACTACTTTAACAAAAAAAGATTTGCCACTATCTAAACCATTAAAAGACACTAATGGAAACAAAGTTGGCTATTTAAAAATTACTAAATAAAAATCATGAAAGCAGGACACTACTTAAATCGTGCTGAAAAAGCATACGAAATTTTAAACAAATTCCACACTAAAATGTTTGAATTAGGTGGAGAAGAATCTGAACATTGGTGTGATGAATTAAACCATTGGGAAAGAATCTTAAGACAAGCAATCACTTGGGGAAAAGATTCAGAAGAATTTCAAATTCTTGAAAAACAAGATGACAAAATTCTAGCTAAAGGTGAATATATTAAAGGTATTGAAGAACAAATTAAATATTTAAAAAATCAAATTAAAAAACATAAACAATTAAAATTAGATTTAATTAAAGAAAAAGAAGATTTATTGGTTGAATTTAATGTTGACCATAAAAATATAGAGAAAAGATTAAGTCAATCCTATCCTGAATTCACTTAAATAAATCTGCTATTCTTAGTTTAGTCGAATCCTTTTTAGGATAAAATACCTTCTTTATTGCAAAGCTATTGAAGGGAAAGACTAACTTTTGCGGGTTGGGGTCTGTTCGGCTATTCTTTACTTAAAATTAAAATTTGTGCTCCAGGTTCTTCATGTTCAGTGACGAACCTTTTTTTTGCATTTAACTGCACAACGGTGGCATCATCTGAAATAGCTGTCATGCTTAGTGAA
>VTLG01015035.1_pt1 | contig 18040 bp, 30 predicted proteins | sample 4694571 | NCBI WGS metagenome assembly VTLG01 (sample SAMN12604809, study PRJNA352737) | marine metagenome | biome: ENVO:00000447; feature: ENVO:00000209|ENVO:00000569|ENVO:01000036; material: ENVO:00002151; isolation source: viral sequences binned using virsorter ... | reverse complement strand
TATTAGTCATATATAATTTAAAACCATTTACTCTACCTTCCAATACAGAACCATTCCGTAATGGTGATTTTCCGTCTCCAGTAACAGAAGCATCCATAAGTTTTGCTGAAGCTTGTCCAAGCTGTTCATAAAACTCTGGAGTTCCTAAGAACCATCTGTTATCTGTTGGAACGTCATTAGCATGCAATCTTTTAGCTGCATTAGCTAAAATATTTGCAGGGTCAGTTTCTGAAGTACCGAAACCTGTATCAGTTCCAGAACCATCAGAACCAACTGTAGTACCCGCACCGGATACCATAGCTGCAATAACGTTTTCGTCGTATGAATCTTTTAGAGCATAAGCTCCAGAAGACGTAGCCAAAGCCTCCCAGTTCACATGAGATTGTCTTTCTTCAATATCGTCAACTTTAAAAGCGAAAGCATTTGCTTGGTCAACAACTAGTTGGAGTTGGTCATCAGCCAAATTTTGGATGTTGATTGCTCCACCTCTAGTATATGAGCTTACACTAATGCTAGGCTCTTTAATTATGTTAACAGTATCTCCGAAATTTTCAATTTCACCTGCATAGTCAGTGTTAGTAATATCTTCCACCACTGATGCAGTTCTAAAGAACTTTTGGACTTTTTGGCTGTATATTACCGGTAACCAATTACCCGAAGGTAAGTTGTTATAACCAGTTGATTTGCTTATAGCCATCGTTTAGTCCTCCTATAGACTGTTAGTTAAAGATTAACGAATCCTACCCTCTGCTCTAGCTAAATCTATTTCCTTTTCGTGTTTTACAAACTCTTGAGGTTTCATTTTAGCTATTTCATTAAGCGACCAGATTTTTTTATCTCCTACCTCTACTTCACGTTTACTAGTTGATGTTACTGATTTTGATGCTTCTAATTTATTAGATTTTTTCTTACCATATCCTGTATCCATTTTGTATAAGTCTATAGCTCGAGCAGCTAAATTTGCATTAGTTGCATTATCATAAAGCCATCCTTGAATTGTAGAATCTTGTTGGCTTACCCATTCATGAAATTTATCATCCGCTCTAATTTCATTATAGTCCGAATGTAATTTAGCTAATTCCACTTCCGCCTTGTCTTTCTGAACTTCCTGTTGCTTTGTTTCTAGTTCTCTAAGTCCGGTTTCAACTTTCTTAGCTTTTTCATCTGCCTTTGTATGTGCTATAGTTTCTATAACATCATAGACATCTGGGTATTTAGTCCTCCAAGCTTCTATTTCTTCTTTTGTCTTGGGTAACTTTATTTTATCAGCGTTATCTTCTAGCTGTTTTTTAAGGTTAGAAACATCATTCTTATGCTTATTGACAGTAGAATCGTAATGGCGTTTAAGGTCGTCGTATCTTTTCTTAAACACCTTCTCTTCAGCATTAACAGGGCGTTCTTCATCGGGAGTGGCTGCCTCTTCTGAAGCAGTGTCCTTTGAAACGGTAGCTGTGTCGTCTGTTTCCTCTTTTTCAGCTTTACGCTTATAAGGGGTAGGCTCGAGAAGAGCCGCAGTTTGAGATTCTTCCTTCTCTAAAGATTTCTCTTCTTCGTTAGATTGAACCTCGTCCTTTTTAGTTTCTTCCATTTTTTTCTCCTTGTGGGTGCTGTTGGAAGAACAGGTCGCCCATTTAAATTAGGGGCTACAGTTAAGCTACTGCAGGTGGCCTGTTCATTGGTGCTCCTAAACCTTCAGGTGAAGGTGGTGGAGCTTCTGCTGCCATTTCTGGAGCAGAAACTTGTTCTGGTGGTTGCCCACCTTGTGTCATATTCTGTACAAATTGTCTCATTGAATCTTCTGGTGATTCACCAGGAAATCTTTGCATTATAATAGATACAGGTAAAACAACTACAGGCTCTTGTGGGCCTCTATCTGCTACTGCAGAAATATCTATCCCTTTTGCTTGTAATGCTTGTTTTACATCTTCTGTTAAGTGCATGTCAAGAACAGCATCTCCTGCTCCTGCCATTGGAGCTTCTGCCCCCATTGGTTGTTCCATAGGAGGTTGTGCTCCCATTGGATTTCCCATCATTCCATTCGCCATATTATTTTCTCCTATTATGCAACTTTTAATTTATTATTTAATGTTTCTATGTGTTCATCATCATAGTCTGCAAATTCATTATTATTAATTATAAATGTTCCACCTTTTACTATTGGAACATATACAAACTCTGGTTTATCATTTATTTTAAATGATTCTGGATGATTAGAAACATACATCCAAGTATTGTTATATTTAACTTTATGTGTTCCTGTAACTCTTACATTATTAAGAGAATACATATCTTCATCTAGTTTTAGTTTAACCATTCCTAAAATTTTAGTACCATTAATTAAATCACCTGGTTCTAAATCTTTAATAAATTTATTACCAATTAATTGTTCTGGATGGAAACATGTTTTTGGTTTATCAGGTTTTGATGGGCCACCGCTTGGTTTTCCCCCATATCCATAATGCGGCCCGGTAGGTGGTTGTCCTGGTGGGGCTTGTGGTTTTGTACTAGCTTTAGGACTTCCAAAGTCTTCTCCTCCACCATAACTTCCTTTATCTCCATAAGTTGGATGCTCTACATCAGCTTCATCAGTTGTTGATGGTGGTGATATAAAAGGAGTTTTATCTTTTTCTGTACCAATAGGAGTTGGGGTTGTATCTTTAAGTGGTATAATAGCATCATCATCTTTTTGCCACCATTTATCATCTGATACAGCCGTATCTAAATCTGCTTTTAATTTATCCCAAGCATTTAAATTATTTCCTGTATACCCTAATTGATTAGCATATTGAATTTTTTGTGCATCTGATAAAGCGGCTGAATTTATACCTTTAAATAATCTTTTCTTTAAATTATCCGGTAATTTTATACCACTATTTTTTAAATTAATTAAATATTGCATTCCTTTAACTAAATTACCACCGCTAGAACCATCTGCATTTATATATCTTCCTTCAGAATTATAATATCCACCTTCAGAATCTCCTCTAACATTTACATTACCATCTCTATCAATTATACCATTAGGTATTGCCATAGCCTCTTTAATTTTAGTTTCAAATCCTTTAATAAATTTTTGTCTTTTTCTTCCAAATTCATCTTCTTCGTATACTGTTCTATCTTTACTATATCCAACATAAGTTACATCAGAAGTTCTACCCCCTCTTGTTGAAGTATCTTTATATATCATTCCACCTGTTAAAGAATATTGAGCATTTCCTTGTATCCATTTTTTCCATACATTTTGGTCACTTGATGGTTGCCATCCTTTTTCAAGAATTTCAAAATAATCTTTATAACTTCCATAAGAATGTGCACTCAATAATTGTATAAGAGGACTTGGTATATTTTGTATACCGGGATTTATCTGTTCTTGAAATTGAATTTTACGATATGCATTTTTTTCATCATCAAATGCAATCCACCCATTATCTAACCCATGAGCAATTAACATATGCTCATTCATTTGTGCTCTTGTTCTAGCAGTAGTTGCGTATGGAAATATTTTACCATAATCAATACCAGATTGGTCAAATGCAGAACCGGGTTCTGTTACAAGAATTGGATTACCACTCTCATCAAAACCTGAAATATCTTGTTGAGGAACATATGCTCTAGCACCTGTTACTCCTGCTTGATATTCTGGAATTTGAGGCATTAATTTTCCTGTACCAGAAATTTCAGATTCATCTTTTTCATTACCAGTATTTTGACCATAATTTGTAAAAGGATTTTGATAATTAGGGTCTGGTACACATTGTTTTAATGTGTTATCATAAATATATCCAGGTGGACATGGGTCTTGTTCTGTTGTTGTATCATCTGTTGTCGGTGGTGCGTATTGAAATGCAGGGTCAGGAGTCGAAAATGCACTTGTATCTATAAAATCTTGTGGGAGGTTATTAAATGACCATGTTGCATTTGCTGCATCATAATTTAATCCTATATTATTTCCTTTGTAGTATGTTGTCATTTAACCCTTTTAAGTTGTTCCCGTAGGTTTAGGAGTTCCTTGAGGGAAGCTACTCTCCCCTGGTTGCGGTACACCTCCAACTCCGATGTTGCCACCTCCAACGCCTGTAAGGTCGTTTGGATTCGCTCCTGTAGGAGCTTTTCCATCAGGGGCCATTGCTGGCTGTTCACCAGTGCCTTGATTTTGTTGATTTCCATTTGCCATTCCCATTATTTTTGCGAAGATAGCCGCTTTCTCTGGGTCATTTATTAATTTCTCCGGTTCTATATCTAGTGATTTTGCAATCTCTGATAATATAGAATGCCATCTAACAAATGGAGCCAGATTTTGATTTGATGCTACTTGTAAGAAAGTCATTAATCGTTGTGACCTTACTTCTTTTTGCATCAATGATGTTGTACCTCGTGCCTTAATATGTAAGTCACCTTTTATTTCTGGTGAGTCTTCATTAAATTGCATATTCCATGCAAATAATGTTTCCCCTAAAGGACGAAGTAAATAATCATCAATATTTTTTATAACTGTTTTAATACTAAGTGCTGCTGCACCCATTAACATAGACATACCGGCTGCAGTTCTAGTTGTAGATTGCACACCAGTTGTTCCATGTGAATAAGAAGGTATTCCTGTTGCTTCATCAGCAAGTTGTCTAAATCTATCAAACATCATTAAATTTTCTGTTGATGTATTAGGAAACTTAACTCCATGAATTGCTTGACCAGGCATACCACTTTGTCTTCTAAATATTTTACCAGGAAATACTTTCATATCTTGTCCTGGTACTAACATTGTTTCATCTATATCAAATACTAGATTTCCTGCTAGTGCTAAATTATCAATAGCCATTCTTGCATGACCATTCATAATTGTTTGTGCATCATCCATATTTTCTGGAATACCTACTCCAAAAAATTGATAAGGATTTATTTCATATGGACAAACTAAATAGGGTAAGCGTGTAGGTGTAAACGGATTTAATACTAATCGAATAATTTGACCATTGCATACCCACGCATTAACTTGAACTTCATCCAAGTCATCCATATCATCTTCTAATTCTAAACCTGCTTCCATTGCAAGTTTAGTATCCATTGTACCCCAAAATTCTAAAATTTCATATCTATTTTTATCAAACTCATCTGTTGATTCTCTATCTTGCAGAGATGCTTCATATCCACGAGCTTCATAACTTGGCCCCATATTTAATGATTCACGAATTGCTTCCTTTCTAAAGAAAGGTCTATTCATTAAATCACGAATTTGAGCACGAGTATAAACATGACGTTGAATAACATATTCAGCATCATCTAATGTTACTGCATCTGGGTCTGGATAAAAATCCCAACATGATACAGATTCAATTCGTGGTACTAATTTTGTTTTTGGTGAATATTTATTTTCACCAGTATCTTCATCTTTTACCCAATTATGACTTGATTGTTCATAAGTAAATGGGCCTTTAATGACTCCTGTTCCAAGTAATGCTGCTTCAAATAAAGCATGTCGTAAAACATTAACAGCACTTGATTCTTCTAATTGGTCATGAATAACTTTTTCCATATTTCCTGCTGCCATTTCTGCAGGAGATATTTGAGGCTCTGCTGCCCCATCTTTTGATTCCCCTTCAATAAAATCAATTCCTTGATATTTTTCTTTTAATCCACCAAGAATATTTGTAGCACCAGGTTCTAATTCATTTCCATCACCAGGAAATCCATATGGACTTTCAGGTTGTTCTGGAGCTGCCTCTTGTGATTTTGATACATGAGCATATTCTGCAATACCTTCTGGTACTGGCGTTGGTTCTACTCCTACTGGAAATTTTCCACTAGAAAATAAAACTTCTATCATTTGACCATACGCAGCCAAAACTTTCGTTTTAGTTATTTTAACAAATACTTTTGATTTTTCACTTTCAGTAAAAGCCATATCATTTCCATAGACACCTCTATAATTACGATATGCTCTTAACCATCGTTGCTCATCAAATTTACGAGCATTTTCTGAATCAATAAATTTACTTTTAACTAAACCGGCAAGTCCTGATATATCATATGCATCTTTACCTTTAGTATCATCTAAGGCAAGAATTTCTGCCTGTTTTTTAGCCATTATTTTTAATTATTAAATGAGCCTTGTTTAATCTTTGTTGTTGACCATGAATCTGGTTTTGCATTTGCTGCTTTTCCACCTGCATCAGAAAATTCTCCATGAGAATATTTTTTATTCATACTCCCTTGAATTTTTTCTTTTGAAGGTGCACCATCAGCAACTTTTGAAAACTCTCCATGTTTAACTTTTTTCATTATTTCTGACATTATTTCCTCCTAATAATCTTTTTCATTTGCTTTCTTCCAAAAAGAAGATTGCACATGACTGTTTGGTTTGCTTGGATAATCTTTTGTCGCAACATTAGGGTCAGCTTCTCCCCCATGCATTGACAAATTTAAATTTTTTTTATCCTTTTTTTTCGGATAGGGCATACCAAGGTCACCCTGTTTGTATTTTGTCAGTACTGGTTGTGGCATTTAGCCCTCCTTGATTTTTTCTTTTAAATAATCCATTAACTTTGGATTATCTACAAAAACTGTTGTTAAACCATTTGATAACGCACTTACCAAATGTTCTTCTTCTTTCTCACCTAATTCAATATTCCATTGATATATAATTGCATGTAAACATTCATGCAATAAAGTATTTGCATGAGAAACTCCTTTTTCTTCAACTGTATATCCTATAACTCCTTCTTTTGAAAAGAATTGTCCTTGTGCTTCATTTGCACTTGCTACAGTTTGTTTCCATTCTTCTAATTTATAATCTCGATAACCTATTTTAATCTTATCAGGTACATTCATTTAATATCCAAATATTCTATCTGCAGGTTTAAACTTTTCTTTTTCTGTATATCTATTTGCCGCATAACTATGTGGATGTACTGACCTACTCATTACACCATAACGAAGAGCATCATACGCATGGTCTTCTGCATCTGTATCTACATCTTCCGGATTATTTCTATCAACCGGTAACATAGGTAATGTTCTAATTAAATTAGTACAATTAGAAAAAATTTTTAATTTAGGTTCATTAGTATCTTTATCTAAAGCTAATTGCTTATGTAAAGCTAATTTACCTGCTATTCTACTTCGTGGTGACCTATCTGATGGTCTCCATTTACATCCCTCATGAATCATTGTTTCTGCAATACTAGGGCCGGCATCCCCTCTTCGTGCCCAAGTTGAAGAATCCAAGATTCCGTATCGGATATATTCGTCATGTTCTTTTTCCAATACTTGTCGGGCAAAGATATCTGCTGTAACTCGTTGGGTATAATGTTCTCTGTATACCCAAAAATTGTTATCGAAGTCAACTGCAATCCAAAGAACGCAAGCCGCAGATGAATACCCCCAGTCGCATGTTCTGAATCTGAGCCAATTGCGGGGAACGTCAAAAGGCTGAACAACATGGGTAGTAATACTAAATTCCGGAAATGCTGAATTTTCAAATGCACTCCAATCTCCTTCTAAAAACTGTTTACGTTGTACTTCTGGTAAAGATGATAACATAATAAGATAATCATCTGTTTGCATAAGATAAGGATTATCTTGTAACTTTGCAGGTATAAATCGTCTTGTAATTTTTTTCTTACCTGCAATAGTATCTATATTAACATCAAATTTTGTGTTAGGTTCTGCAGGGTCTACAAACATTTCTTTAACCCATAATGAGCCTACGTTTCCCGGATTTCCTGTTGCTCGCATAAAGACAGGTATATCTGGGTCTACACTACGAAGTGATGAGCGTAAAAAATTATATATTTCTGGAGTAGGATATTGAGGTAACTCATCTATCCCTATCCAAGTATAAGATTGACCTTGGTAACGAAGAACATCTGTTAAATTTTCTGCGTAACCAAATTCAATTCTAGCACCGGAAGGAAATCGCCATTCTTTTTCTTGCTCCCTCCATTTAGCACCAGGAAATGCTTGACCATATAAACGTTGAGAATGATTAATCATATCTCTTAATTCTGGCATTGAACGTCTAAGTAAAAGTGCTCGATGATGTGATTTATCACAATACCTTAGTGGGTCAATAAGCATGGCATATGATTTACCACCACCTCTTGCTCCACCATAAAAAACTTCTCTTTCTGAAGAAGCTAAAAATTCTGTTTGTGGCCCTTCATTAGGGCGAAAGATAACATTTTCTTCTACATGTTCTTGAACATTAGGAGGAAGTTTTTCTACCTCCTTATCTGTCATAACAGATTTATTATTACCTTTTAACGCACTATCTGTTTTTAATATAGTTTCTTTTTTTTCTTTTGCCTTTGAGATGACTTGTTGTGCTTTTTGAATTTTATCATTTTGTTTTTTGATAACTCGTTTAGCAGCATACTTTGCTTTTGTTGCAATACTTAATACTCGTTTTTCTTGCTCAACTCCTCGTTTTCTTCCAAGGTGTGATTTTGGTCTTGGTGGGGCAATGTCATCCATCGTTTATCTATAATTTTTTTTAATCCTGTATGTGTAATAGAACGATTTGTTTTTTGACTTAACCATCTTGCTACTTCACGATAAGAACAATTGTTTAAATATTCTTTTGCTTCTTTTAACGCATCTAATTCTTCTTGAACTGGCTCGATATAATTTGTATCATCGGCAAGTTTATAGCCAAAAGGAATTGTTCTTGCTTTACGTTTGAGGAGCATCTTTGGCAGGTAAAATAAATATACCATGAGCAACTTGTGCTGTGATATCTATTTTATCTTTTTTCACAAGTCCTACTCTATCTAATATTTGTTTTGCCGCTTCCATGCGAATATTAACACCTGGAGTTTTTCCATCTTCATCTAATGCATCAACTAAACCTTTTACAGCTTTAGCTGAATGTAAGGCAAGAGAATACTCTGCTCTTTCTATAATTTCATCTTTTAAAGCCTTAACAACTTTTGGATACGAACTAGGAGCATATCCTGCAAGTTCTCCTGCTTTTTTTGGATTGCCTTGAGCTTCTCCAAATAATAAATTAATAAAAGTCTTTTGCTGAGTACTTAGTTCTTGTTTTTGATTTTTTATTGGTAACATTATTTTCTTTTGGTTTTGTAAATATTTTCCACCATGCTTCTGCTAACCCATAAGGGTCATCATGTGGAAATCCTATTACATTAAAGCCAGCGTCTTTTTTGCTTACTTTTTTCTCTTCTTTCTTTCGACCAGATTGGAGTTTTTTTATTTTCTTTTTCACGTTTAGCATATCCTTTTTCTGCCGCTTCTAATATTTGTTCTCTCGCTTTGTCTTCTTTTCCACCCATATCTGATATGATAGATAAATTAGGAGCTGTAATAACTCTTCTAATATTATGATTCCGACATGGAAAATTTCTTTTATGGATTGGAAGATGTTCTGTAAATCTTTCCCCAGTTTTTTTATTTTCAAATTCATATAAGGGCATTAATATTGGTATTTATTTTTTTTATCTTCTGATAATTGTTTAAATAAATCTTCATGTTGACGAACAATATCTTCATCCATTTTCATCATATCATCCATTTGGTCTTCAAGTTTTTCAACTTGTCTTTCTAACTTATTAACTTTTTCTTGACTTACAACTAAGTTAGTTGATAAATCAAAAGTTCTTGTAAGTGTCCATCCTCCAAGAGCCATTAGTAATCCTACTAATAGCGTTATAACTTTTTCCATCATATTTCAGATTTAATCTCATGTTCACAACATTTACATTCACATTCTCCACCACAACAAGAACCACCATTTGAACAATGGCATTCATGACCACATGTTTTACATGTTCCGCAATTATTTGGTTGTGATGTAGTCATATTATTTTTCCTTAAATGCCATCCATAGCGTGGGCTATAAACTGCATGTATATTAATTATTTCTTCCTCGGTTTCCATCCTGCCTTACGCATAGTTCCATACACATAGGCATTTGTTTTCTTTTTACTCAACCCCTTTTTACGTGCTTGAGATTTTAAACTCTTTTCCATTGCTTTTGGCATTATGAACTTCTATATTTTTTAGAGGCAGACCTGGTTCTCGGGAAGGAACGATTTTTGCTTGCTGTTTTGACTGTGAGATTGCTACGTTTATTATTCATAGCATTCCCATCTTTGTGATGGACATCTTTGCCATCATTTCTTTTTGCCACGCCTGCCTTGATTGCAATGCGTCTTGCTTTATTACGCATAGCCCTCTTCTTTTTACGAAGAGGTGAATCTGTATTCGCTTCTTGTTTGTAATTTCTTTTGTAGTTTGGACTACTAGGCATACATCGCTTTAGATTTCTGCTTCTTCTTATCTGCTCTCATTTTCATAGAGCCAGATTTAGCTTTAGCAGTAGTGCCTTTACCAAGTTTTTTCTTCATTCCTAGTGCTTTTTTACCAGATTTCTTTCCTAACTTGCCATACATTGCCATATTGTCCTCCTACGTTATATTTCCTATAAGTTTTTTAATAAATTGGTAATCTTTTTGATTTGTTTGTCTATAATAGTGAAACTTCTTAAGCTGTTTTTGTAGATTTTCTCTATGTTTTCTTTTATCTTCATTAGATTTTGCTTCATAATAGTCTTGTGTTTCCTTAATAATATTCTCTTTTAAGCTGAGCAGGCTAGACATTCTTCTTCTTCAACAGTTTGTTGAGGATTTTTAAGTCGTTGATTCTCTGCTCTAAGCTCAATTCTATCCCCATATGCCTTTTCTAATTTCTTATATAAATAATCTTTATCTTCTTTTAGCATTTCAACGTCTCTTTGTAAGTTGGAGACAGTTTTTGTTAATTCTGTAATCATATTGTCTGTTGTCATTTTGTTCTCCAGGGTTTAGGGTATAGAAACCAATGGAAAACTATCTGTTCCATCGGTAGTTTATTTTTAGAACTCGTGTTTAAAGTGGTGAATTCCTAGACCACCAATGGAATTATATATTATCTATAGGTGTAAAGCCATGTTAAGTAAGTAAGTGGTGTGCCATCTTGCCTAAATAAATAATACATACCCTCTATTATAGCAATTATTTCAATCTTGTCAAGTCTTTTTTACAATATTTACAAATTAATTTACAAATCTTTACAAAATACTTTATTTTTTACTTGACAAATTGGCTACAAGGTGTATAATGAATTACCACCTGGTTAGGGGGGCCTTATATATACCATAAGGTTAATCCAAGGAACATATTATAATAGTGGTTAACATGCTATTTTAGAAATTTTAGCATAGGCTTGTAATCATATATAGGGGATACCCCCTAGCACCCTGCATGGTGTCTTATAAAATACTCAAATTTTCCTTAAAGTATTAATTAAGGCAGAATTAGGGCAATATATAATGTTCCCCTTATGTTCTCCTTAGTGGTTTCCCAGATTATGCCTTAAAGGAAGCATAAAATTTTGCACACATTACACCCATAATTTACAGGATTTACAAATAATTACCTTATTGTTTACCACTTTTACAACCTTTACAAATTAATATAATTATTTTTAAGTTATCCACAATCTGCCTTAATTGTGCCTTAATTATATTCTATAAGATAATTAACAAGGAGATAAAAATATGACTAGAAAAGATTATATTAAATTTGCTGACTTATTCAAAGATTTAAAAATAAATATGTCAGGAGAAACGCAGACTAAACTTTTAAATGGTCTAATTAAGATTTTTAAAAATGATAATTCAAAGTTTAACACCCAAACATTTTTAAACTATATAAATAAATAAACTTTTAATTCCTCCAATAATTAAGCCCCTATAAAATGGGGCTTTTTTTATGTCTATATATAGTAGCTGTGTATAACTTTAATACTATATATAGGGGGTATAATAATTATCTATATATTTCAATAACTTACTTAATAATTAAAATTTAATTTATTTATATTCTTTATTTGACATAGATTTACTATTAGTTTAATTGTATATGTATGATTAATTCATATAACAATTTAATGAAAGGAAATATTATGAATATATCTAATAAAACTAATAGTATAGATTTTAAGGTTAAATCTAGCACTATTAAACATTTAACTGATTATGAGAAAAAAGAGAGTGATATGAAAGTATCATTAAATCAAATCGGTTTAAATATTGGAACGGCTATTGATAATGGAATGATAGCATTACCTAAACTTACTAATAGTAAATCAATTAATGAATTTGCTTCAAAATTTACAACTGATGTTTTGGAATTAGTTTGGGCTGATGTTTCAGCAACTCAAAAAACGGCTTTGAGGTTATCAATTCCAATCGGTGTAGCATTATCAAAATTTAAATTCGGCACTACTGAAAACAATAAACCATTGTCTAATATAGGTAATGTTTGGGTTAAGAGTGAAGCTGTGCCTGAAAATTTAAATCGAGATGGGGCTTCTAAAGTCGCTTTAAGTAATAAAGATATAACCAAACTTTGTAGACAAAAATTAAAATTAATTGAGAGTAAATTAAAACAAACTCCAATACAATTAGCTACAAACAAAGTAATTTCTTTATTGAGTGAATTAGATGTTAATGAAAAAACTAATAAATATATTATTAGTGATATTGACAAAAATGCTATAATAAATTGTCAAAAAGTTATTAACAATAAACTACAAGAAATTAATAGCGAAATTGATGTTAATATTAAACAGGCTGTTAATCAATAAACTTTAATACATACTAATATTAAGCCCTGATTTTTTCAGGGCTTTTTTTTGGCTCAAAATTATCTGTTGTATTTTTACCACAAAACGTGAACGTAGTTATAGAAAGAAAAAGAAAAACAAAAGATACCTGCGACAATTTGACATAAGGTAAGCAAAATGGTATATTATAAGAATAATTAAAGAAGGGATTAATTATGACTAGTAAAAAAGAATCAGATAGAAGATATTACTTAAAGAATAAAGAGAGGATAAAAGCTAGAGTAAAAGAATGGTGTGAAAATAATAAAGACCATGTAGCTAAAAAGCATAGAGAATATTTTCAAAAACATAAACAAGAAATAATTGAAAAGAATAAAATATATAGAGAAAAAAATAAAGATAAAATTTTTAAATTTCATAAATCATATAGAGATAAACACAAAGACAAGATTAAAGATTATATGACTGCATACTATAAAAAAAATAAGGAGCATATAAAAAACAACAAGAAATTATATTATGAAGAAAACGCAGAAACAATACGAGAAAAAACAAATTTATACCGAGCAAATAATAGAGAAAAGGCAAGAGAAATTAGAAATAGATGTAAACGAACAACACCAGAACAAAGATTAATTCACAGAGTGCGTTGCAGAATGTATGATTATTTTAAATATGGTAAAAATATAAAACAAACAAAAACATTAGAATTACTTGGCTGTGATGTAAAGTTTTTAAAACAATACATTCAAAGAAGATTTAAAAAGGGTATGTCGTGGAATAACTATGGTAAGTGGCACATTGACCATATAATTCCTATTGATTATTTTGTAAAGAAATGTGATTTTAATTCTTTACAAATACAGAAAAAATGTTTTAACTACAAAAATTTAAAACCAGAATGGGCAGAATATAATTTACAAAAAGGTGCTAAACTGATTTGACATAAGGTTAAATCATTGATATAGTTATATAATAATTAAACGAAAGGAAAAATTATGCAACTAGAATTATTTACAGAACTCAATAATGAGTTTATTTATTGGAATGATAAATGAATATCAGACAATATATAGAAGCAGAAGCTGTATTTCATAAAAAAAGTATTCCAAGTGATTTATCTGAAGTTATGTATGAAACAGATTTAGATAAACTTCCAAATGGATACCAATATTATTCAGATACTGCAAAAAAATATATAAGTATATTTGATATGCAACTTCATCATTTTATTCGAGCATTTGTATTAAAACAAAGTGAAGATGCAACTGCAATACGAAATAAATTGTATGAAATAAAAACATTATTAGAGGTAGCATGAAAAAATATCCAAAAGATATAAACCATGATACATGGGATATTATGGTTGAACATACAATGAGCTGGGTATATATGATAGGATATATAGCTGTCATTTGTATTGTGTTTACGATAATAAAAGATGTTATTTGATTTTTTAATAATGATGGTTTGTTGTATAGTAGGCATAATAATAATTGCTTATCATATAAAATAAATTTATTACTCCTCCTAAAGCCCTCGAAATTTCCCAGATTTCGGGGGTTTTTTCATTTGACATAAAGAAACAAATAGTGTAATATATAAGAATAATTAACAAGAAAGGAAAACAAAATGACTTGCACATATCATGAAGATAATAAACAAAATATGTATGAAAAAAATTTAGAGGAAGTTTCTAAAAGAATAAAAGATATTCCAACTGCTGAAAAAGAAGCACGAATATTAACAGAAAAAGAATTGGAGGATAATCAATAGTGAATCATAAAAATACAAAGCCAATGGATTATCAAACAAAATTAAATTTACCTGTTCCTCAAGCTATGGGATATCAATATGGGTTATTAAATAATGTTATTCATATGAATATTCCAGTAGAAAATACAGAATTAAAAATGGAATTAAATATAAAAATAAATGATATATTTAAAATGGATATTGCTGAAATATCTATTAACCAAGATTCATTTGAAACAGAGGTAAAAAAATTTCTTATTAAAGAATTACAAAAAGAACTAGAGGATTGACATAAGGTCAATTATTACACAAAATTAACACATAGGAAAATAACATGACAAATCTATATTTATCAGAAGAAAGTATACAAGCACGAAAAGACTATAGCAAAGAAATATCAAATAAAGTAAAACAATTAAAAAAAATGAAAAAGGTAGCAGAACAAGTAACCTTAACAGAATTTATAGAACAATATCCTTTACATCAACATATAATTCTTGGTGCTATGTGGTATGCTGTTAATCCAGATGAAATTTCCTATGATGAAGCAATAAAATCTGTAGGTGGAACTGACTAGCTAATCCTAAATTTATATATTAAGGCTCCCCTAGTGTGGGGATTACATTATACCATAAATGAAGGATTTGTCAATGGAAATTATTATTACTATTATTGTTATTGGATTTATTATTTTAATAATATCAACGGATTCATAAATGAACATTAAAGAAGCACAAAAAATTATGATAAGTTTAGGTAGGGCAGGTAAAATGCCTTGCCCAACTTATAATACTCCTGCAAAACTATGCAAGACAGGAAGTAGACTTAGAAAAATAAAAGGCTCAACCTGTCATGGCTGTTATGCTATGAAAGGAAATTATTTATTTCCTATGGTACAGCAAGGATTAGAAAAAAGGTTTCATGCTTTTAAACATAAACGATTTGTCGAGGCTATGACCTTTATGATTAACAGGTATTCAAAAAAGTCTGGATATTTTAGATGGTTTGATAGTGGGGATTTAGATAGTATTAATATGCTAGAGAAAATAGTTATGATATGCCAAGCTACACCTACAATTAACCATTGGCTACCTACAAGAGAAGGAAAAATAGTAAAAGATTATTTAAAAATATATAAAAAGTTTCCAGATAATCTATTAGTAAGAATATCTGCAACTATGATTGATGGGGAGCCATCAACAGCATTTGAATTTACATCAAGTGTTCATCATAAAGAAAAAACCATAGGTCATGATTGTCCATCTAGGTTTCAAGATAATAAATGTATGGATTGTCGTGCCTGTTGGAGTAAGGAGGTAAAGAATGTCAGCTACCACAAACATTAAAGAAGATACTGAGCCATTGATAGAGGCTTGGTGTATTTATAAATGGCATTATAAAACACTTGAAGAACATCAAAAAGCATTTGATAATAATGAATTTGGATTACAAACTTTAGTTGCTTTTTATCCTACTCGTGTTTATTTAATGAATAACTATGATGATACACAACAATTAGACAAAAGGGGTATTGAATGGGATAAGTGCATTTCCTATTCAGAATTAAAAGATATGCTACATAATGGTAGCATTGGAGGGGAAGGTCTCTATGATTGGGAATAACACAAACATTAAATGTATTTCATGTGGTTGCAACAATGCTACATTAACACATAAACTATTTAAATTTTTATGTGCTAAATGCTACATCATAAAAGAAAGGATAAGCACTAATTTGACATAAGGTTATAATTAGTATAGTATATAAGAATAATTAACATTAACGAAAGGAAAAGCAAATGGTTGCAAAAACAATGTTAAATCAAACTATGAGCAGACCTATATTATATGCGTATGCTCAAGAACAAATCGCTAAGACACCAAGTAAGTGGCTTACCGAAAAAAATGAAAAGATACAGGAGTTTCTTGCCTGTATTCCACAAATAAAAGAAGTTGTCAAAAATAAGATAGGCAATTTATATCCAAAGGAAGAATTAGCTGTCCTTAAAAAATATGAATTGACTAATCAAGAATCTTGTTTCTGGTTTACTGATAGAGAAGAAGATACAGAAGATAGGCACTCAAGAAATAAAGAGAGGTCTGTTTATGCTAATTTTGCCTGTGAGGGTTATGGGAGGCATTATAACTATGGCTCTTCTAAAAAAGAAATAGGCAATCTTCAGCGTGATGATTTAATTGCTCTATATTATGAGGATATGGTGGCAAATGGAATTGATGTTGTTAAATATAAATTCGTTGAAGAAAATCAATGTGATTATAATGGTAAGAAAATGAATACATATCGTCAAGAAATTAGAGATATAGCAGATAAAATTGACAAGTATCAATCTAAATTCTTTAAAGATAATGATATGGCTATGGAATTTACTATGCCTAATTCCAATTATTCTTGTTATCAACGAGCACATTTAATTACACCAGAAGAATACCAAATCTTTATGATTTGGAATGATAAACTTGAAAGTATTAGATTAAAATGGCACAAGCATTATGCTGAAATGAAAGAAAAGTTTAAAGCATATGCTGAACTTATTCGTTCTTCTAAAAACCTTGAGCAAGTCATTGAGGTATGGTCAGAAGCTGAAAATGTCAAGCATAAAATTACAGGCACAGGCACGGCTTTGGCTTTATCTTCTATATCGGAGAGTGTAATACAACAGGATATGGCAGAAAGAAAACTTGCTGATACTGTTGCTGTTGTTGTAACACCTAAAGAAAGCGTAGGTGTGTAATGTGGAGTTTTGAATATGACACAGGCACGGGTAATCGTGAGAGTCTATGGTATGCTGATGGGAATAATCAAGTATCTTTTTATAAAGAATCTGAACACCCAACGCATTTTGACTTTACCTTTGATGAGGTTACTCATCTTGGTCATGATGCAGGAACAGCAGGAACGCATTGGTATCTCACCATAGAAAAAGACTTAGGCAATGGCAGGTCAAGAAAATTCTTTGGTATAAACATTCATGTAGATACTTGGCTTAGACTATTCAAAAGAGAAATGGATAGAGTAAGACAAGGACTTGAGCCTACTCGCTATGTTGCTGTGAGGGCAAAGTCAAATTACTGGGTTGAGCCTCATTTGTGCAATCCTGTAATTGATTCCTCATTGTATTCTGCAAGTCAAAAAGCTAATCAAAAGAAAATGGTGGCATAATGAAAATTATATTATCATTACTTTTTGTTTTTGTTTTATCTAGTTGTTCCTCCTATAAAATGAAAGTAGGTAAAAGATGTGTTGATAATGAACAAGGAGGTCAGTCATGGTCTAGAATATGGTTTGTTCAAAAAGATGTAGAATTTACAAAATGCGAACAATAAAGTTTAAGGCGATAATCTTCCGATAGTCGCCTTAAAATACGGCACGGGGTAGTGCCACGGTGATTGTGTTTGAAATTACACAAAGTAATCAAGAGTTCCCAAACTACCCCACTTAAATTTCCGTGAGGGGAAGGGTCTATTGACGAATAGAATAATCGAGGATAAAAGAGAATCCTGCCTCGCCTCTCACGAAAGTTTAAGAGTTTTACAATCATGTTGATGGTTTGAATCCAGAGGATTGCTACCTATCCTTTTTAGCTTGGTAGTTGGTTGTATCGTGGCAAAAAAGAAACGTCAGAAGTCCCTTGTATACAAAGGG
>VTLG01010618.1_pt1 | contig 18041 bp, 33 predicted proteins | sample 4694571 | NCBI WGS metagenome assembly VTLG01 (sample SAMN12604809, study PRJNA352737) | marine metagenome | biome: ENVO:00000447; feature: ENVO:00000209|ENVO:00000569|ENVO:01000036; material: ENVO:00002151; isolation source: viral sequences binned using virsorter ... | reverse complement strand
GGTGCAACAACAGAGGGTAGATCTGTATTCGGGAGATTCTTATCAATTTCTGCCATTAATAACTCCTGGACGCATTATACCATCATATACATCAGATTGCAACCCTTGTGGCATAGGTCCTTTTTTAGGTGGAACAGTTTTAGTTAAACCACCTTGATAAAACATGGGTCTTTGTAAAACAGAGCCTCCATCTGAAAATTTTTTGCTCCAATTAAAGCCATATCCCAGATCATCCTGACCAAAACCTTTATTAATACCAAAATCTATTTCACCGCCTAAAAAATCTTTAGTTCCTCCTATTTTTGCTCTATCTAAATCAAACATTAATTGAATATCTTTATCGATTGGAACCTTAGCTGGTTCTGTTATCATTTCAATATATCTTCTAGTTATTTCTTTTGCAGCTGCTTCTGGATCACTTGTTGAATAAGGTTCAATAGGAGGTCCTCCTGTATCTAAACCAATTCTTCCGCCTTCGGCTTTATCAGTTGCATATCTATCAGCATAATCATAGATCCATGAATCTCCTTCCCATAATTCCTCACCACCCTTTTCTTTAAATTCTTTTAAGCTCATTTTATCCATTTCACCCATTTTAATTCCTTCAAATTTTTCTTTAGCTAATTGCTCCCAATATTCGTCATTTTGACCATAAAGATTTCCGGCAGAATACCGAGGATATTCACTTTCTCCAAATGACCCTTGTTCTGTTCCATACGCCCATTTCTTATATTGATTTCCTAAAAGCGCTGCCAAACCAGATATAATACCAGCGTCAAGTGCTTTAGTATAATCACCTTTAAGTGTTTTAGTTTTAACATCTTTTAAAAATTTTAAATAAGCATCTGCTGCTTTGCCGGGTGAATTTAATAATTTAGGAGTTTGTTTCATAAGCCATTTAAGAAGTAATGATTTAGGAGTTCCTCCCAATTCTAAACCCACTCTTCCGCCTTCGGCTTTTTTAGTTGTGTCAAGTATATCTAATATCGTTTCTACACTCTCATCATCAAATCGTTTTTTAGCATATCCTCCCCAATCATGTGCATACATATCATCTACTTCATTTAATATATTTTTTTTATTTATATTTTTACTGCTGTATGTTTTAAAATGTTCTGTAGAGTCTGTTGACTCGCCTGGGTATTTTTTTTGAGACTTATCTATACCTTTAGTATTTTTTCCTACTTTTGTATTTAAACTTATATTTCCTTTAGCTTTTTTTATAGCATCTACTGCATCGACTGCATGGTCAGCTTCTTCAGTTAAATATTGTCCTCCTACATGACTTTTATGTTTAACCACTTTCCCAGGATAAAAAACACCGTCTCCTTGATCTACTAAACTAGCATTTTTTCCTTTGCTTAATTTAGCTAAAATTTTTCTTCCTTTATCTGTTAAAGCTTCGAATGAGTAATTAACCCAATTACCACCCTGCCAATACTCATCAAGGTATTCCCAATCACCATCTCCTCTTAAAGTTATTTTAATATCATCCATTGCTTTAGCTGCTGGTTTTGCTAATTTAAAAAATTTACCAACCACAGGTAAAGCTGCAGCTGCGCCCATTAATTTTAAAAATGCTCTTCTAGACATTCCTTTACCTTCTTTAAAACTAACACGTCCGCCATCTTTCATAAATAATTGCATGAAAGGAGCTAAAGTTTCATATAATGTGTAATCATATAATGTGTAAACTACATCCATATCCCAAAGGCCCTTGGTCCATGGTCCTTTAGGAGAGTACTCTTTGTATTTGTCCGATAGGGTGTCTATAGCGCCACCATTTTTTAAACTGATAATGCCGCCTTCAGCATGTTTAGTTGCTTTTTTAGCTTGTTGTGTAAGTCCGTATTTATCTATTGCCTCTAAGTCTTTTCTAGTTTCTTTAATAAGATATCTTAGCTCTTCTGCATGATCTCCCACTTCTTCAATAGAACCCCTTTGCCCATATTTTTTTATCTCTTCTAAACCACTTTTATATCCTTTAATTTTATTATTTAAAAATTCTTTTATATTTTTACTTAAATCTAATTTTCTAGTGTCTCTAAGTCTTGTTATAATGTCATTAATTGATTCTTTAGAAGTAATCTTACCTGCAAATGATTTATCTAGGTTTTTAAAAAGATCTCTTACTTCTCCAAAATTCACGGCCCAATCTCCAACATCATCTTGAGGTAAAATAGTTTCTCTAACATCTACACCTTGTCGACTACTTTTTCTAGTAAAAAAATCTAATGCTTCCATAATACCTTGTCTTAGCAACCCACCTTTTAAATAACCTGCTCTTCCGCCTTCAGCGTATTTTCCAATGTGCCTGTTCCAAAGTTCAACGCCAGGTCCCATTTGAAATTCTTGAAAGCTCATCCAAGTATCATAACCACCTTTACCATCATAATAGTAATTCCTCATCCATTTTTCAGATGGAGTCATTCCACCATCTTTAAGACCTACTCTGCCGCCTTTTGCAAGATAGTCGCCTTCAAATAAAACATCTGCCATAAATTCTGAAAATGTTTTACCAGTTCCTTCAAAACCACCTGCTTTATCATACAATTCTTGAATTATTTTATTTCTGTCTTCTGCATAACCAACTTGTTGTGTTTGTGGTTGTGTTTCTCCGAGCATACCGGCTAAACCGCCTTCTGCATGGAAAGTTGTTTTCTTATCTTTAGCTTTTTTTAATATGTTTTTGGCGCTATCTTCAATTTTGAATTTAGGCATTTTTGGCATAGATGTTCCATCATCTAGGGACTTCATAAATTTAGCAAAATAATCATCCAGTTTTGTGCCTAAATTTAATTTGGCATCATCAAGTCTTCTTAAATAATCTAAATCTTCCTTTTTCCATTTTTTTTTCTTACCAAATAAATTTAATAAAAAATCTCTTCTAGATGAACCTCCAACGTGTGTGTGAAAATTACTTACTTTCAAAGGACTCTTTTTTTCTGCTTCATATAAACCTTTAACTGATCTCATATTTTTTATAAGAGATCCTAATCCTAGTCTCATAAGTATAGAAGAAGGTATAGGAGGAAGTTTACCCGATTCACCTTCTTCCATTTTCATGCTTTTTATAAAATCGGAGTTTTTAATGTCTTGCAACATTTGATCCCAGCCTTCTTTAGGAGTCATCAGGTTGTATCTTGACAAAATGTCAAATTCATTAAACTTATCTTGAAAATATAAATCACTTCCAGTAAATCCTCCTTTATTAAATTTAGGAGGATATCTTTCATAGTCTCCTTCATACATAAATAAATTTTCATCATCAATTGCACTTGTCCAATCTTCAGAAATAGTACCCGTAAATCGTTTTAAAAAATTGTCTCTTTCTTCTTTGCTGATAGCTCCTTTTTCTACTCCTTCGGATAAAGTATCTGACATCATTTGAAGATACATTTTAGATCCAACCCCACCTTTTATCTCTCTTAAAAAATCTAATTTTTCTTCAAAGTTATAAGGCTTTGCTTGTGGTAATATCATACCGCCTTCATCAAACTCACCTCTTTTTCTTTTAGCATAATAATCCATAAAATCTATTTTCTTACCTTCTTTTTTAAAAGGATTCCATTTTTGTGGTTTTATTGGGTGTTCCATTCCTGCATAACCAGGACCTCTTTTATCAACTTCCATTACATATTTTGATTTTTTTGGAACGACTTCAGGTTTAAAATTATCAAAAGGTCTATCTCTTTTTAAATCTTCTCTAATTTTATTTGCAATGTTTTTTGTGTTTTCTTTACCCAGTAAAGCGTTGTATTTATCTACTAACCACTTATTAGCTTCGTTGGTATTTAAATCACCAAACTTCTTTTTTGCCAATTTCATGGCCTGCTTCCATAAAAGATTTTTTATCATTAATAATAATCCCTTTTAACCCATTCACGTTTTTCTTCGACATAATCTTCAGGGTGTGCAACAAAACCGCCTTGTCTAAAACGCATTACCGCTTGAGTCATGCTGTCGACTAAATCGTCATGATCTCCGTGCGGGAATGCAGCACATTCCTCTATAACCTCTTCAGCAAATTTTTGTTCAGGTGCCCAAATCATTCCTGACTCAAATAAAGGTGCTACTGAGTTTACTCTAGCATGTTTATCATTTCCTTTGCTCGGTGTAAAGTTCACTACTGGGATATCCATCTTTCTAAGCTCATAGGTCAGGGGCAAACCTGATGCCTTAGCTTCAACTAAAACTGTTTCAGGTTCCCAGTACTTATACTGCTCTAAAGCCTTTCTTCTTAGCTCTGGAAACTCATATCTGCCTTTTACAGCATCTAAAAGCATTAATTGCGCTCCTTGGTCTTCAGATGGGTAAAATACGCCCCAAGTAGTGATTGCAGAGTAGTCTGCAGTTTCAGATTTTAAAAATGCGGTGTCATATGACTGAATTACGTGTTGAAGTGGCGGAATGTACTTAGATTTCCATGGACGCCACCATTCTCGCTTAATTATTGCTCCTTCTTCCGAAGTTGGCTGTTGCATCCACTGTGCATTCCACTTTTGAACCGGTAAAGTTGCTTTTACCTTCTCTAATTCATCTTTATTCCAATATTCTGGCCAAACCGGAGTTCCGTTGTCCAAGATTGCTGGGAATTCGACCACTTCCCAATGATCACCCTTAACTTCTTTTTGATTTGCAAGTAAAATTCCAGTTAAATCTTTAGTTGACCATCTTGTCATGACTAAAACGATCTTTCCACCTGGCTGTAAACGTTGTCGAGGACCAGATGTGTACCATTCGTACGCATTTTCCATAGCATTAGGGCTTAATGCGTCTTGTTCTGAGTGTGGATCGTCAATAATCAGCAAATCCGCACCACGACCTGTTATTGCTCCACCAACACCAGCTGCAAAGTACTCTCCACCTTGAGATGTTTCCCATCTTCCTGCTGCTTTTGAGTCTTCTTGTAGGGTTGTTTTAAAAATTTTTGCGTATTCTTCACTATCAATTAAATGTTTTGCCTTACGACCAAACCTAATAGCCAATTCTCCTGTGTGCGTTGCTTGAATTATTTTTAATTTAGGTTGACGGCCCACCATCCACGCTGGTAGCAAGAAGGATGCAAACTCAGACTTCGTGTGTCTGGGTGGCATATTGACGATTAAACGGGTAATTTTACCCGAAGCAAGGTCATTGAACTTTTTTGCAATATGTCTGTGGTGTGCGCCTTCAATAAACTCAGGCCATACAGTCTTAACAAAGCTTAAAAAGTCATCCTGTGCTTTATTCTGTATCTTTTTTTCAGCATGCATAACCTGAAGTTGTTTAAACTGTTTTCTAACGTCTGAAGGGAGTTTACTGATGTCTACTTGATTCAAATTCATACAAAATTTTATAAAATTTTTCGCACTTTCTTTTTAAAGTGAAAATGTTTTTAGCACGATTGACAGTCTAAATCAATGTTAAAGGAGAAAAGTAATGGGACCCCTTTTAAAAAAAAGGGGGTTGGGGTGCGATGTTTTGTCACGTTTGAGATTGGGTTTGGGTCCTACTTGGAATCCGCGCGAAGCGCGGTGCGACATTTTGTCGCAGTGTCATTATGTCACATTGACAATAAAAAACACGGGCCGCGACACTTTGTCACATTGACAAAGTGCTGCGACATTATGTCACATTGACTATTATTTACTTGACATAAAGAAATCAACTGCCTTCTGTGCTTGTGCTGTTGCACCTGTCAAGAAAGTATAATCATTATTTAAACACTTGATCCAGCTATTTAAATATTTAGCGTGATTATCTCTAATTGTTTTTTCAATTTTAAATTCGTGACTAAATAAAATTGATCCAATCTCCGCAACTAATTCTTCATAAGCATAAGATTTTTTATTACCAAAAATAAAATCAGTTCCAAATTTATCTTTACGATTTAATCTATTCTCATGTTTAGTTGAGTGAGTTAGTTCATGAAATAAAGTTGAATAATAATGCACTGTTGCATCTGATTCTGATGTGTCTTTAAAATTCGATTTTAATTCCATATTAATAAAGTCCTCAGATTCTCTATAGAAACAACCATTGCCATCAGTATGTTTAATCTCAACTTTAGTAGCCTTTACAAAATTATCAATTTCAGTAATTGAATACTGTTGACCAGTTTTAAATATTGGCGGTGTGTATTTTGGTTTAGTTAAATCAGCTTGTAAATCAACTTGATCAATATTGAACACTTTAGAATAATTTAAAACCATACCAGCTTGCACTAATTTTGTAGGGTCGATTTTTGATGGTTCAGTTAATGGTCTATAGAATACAATCGGTGTACCAGTTGAACCCTTCTTAACTTGTGCATTTAAACTTGCCCATTGTTTATAAGATGCAAAGATTGGTTGTGAATATTCTTTATCACTACACATAAAATTAAGCATTAAAAAATTGATGCCTTTATATCTTTTATTAGTTGAAGCATTAAAGGGCAACGAATTTGTGCCAAACATTTTTTGCCAGTTAGTACCATTTTTCATCATTGATTGAGCCAATCTACCTGCGAAGTCTTGTAAGTATTGTTTTGTTTTTGACATATTATCCTTTCGATTTAAGGTATAATTATACCAAAATTTAAATAAAAAGTAAATGGTCAATAATGTCGCACCTTGAGATAGCCTGCGACATCTTGTCATATTTTAATTTCCTATCAATATGCTAATATTAGATATTATGTTAAAATATATAAATCAAATAAACAAAGCATTAAAAATTGGTGATGAGTTTACAATTTATTATGCACCTACATTTACTAAAGATGGTCAAGATCAAACTTCAGTATATGAAGCACATCAATATGAAGTCAATTCAAGATTGGCAAGATGGGACGAAGGTTGCAAAATAAATAAAACTGGATCATTGACATATTTTGATGTTGAAAAAAATTCTCATAGGACAGCAATCCAAACATTACAACCTGTGAGAATTTACTTAAATAAACAAATGTATGTTTGGAAGGAAGTTAAATAATATGAATGATGAATTATATTTTGTAATTAGGGTGTGGAATTTTCCTCACAATGATTCAATTCAATATAATATAGTTAGTGATAAAGCATATAATCTTGATAAAGCAATGAATATTAAAATTGCCCAAGATATTATGGAAACTAACGAAAATGTCAGTTTTCAAATTCAAAAAGTGAATTTGATGAATGTAGGTAAAAGTAAAATAGCGAGTTAGTCAATAAGACATAATAACCCAGCGACAAATTGTCGCTGGGTTTTTTTATCGCTGCGACATTTTGTCGCAGCGACAGATATATTTATATTTAGCTTCAAGCCCCAAGCATCAAGCTACTTGAGTAAGACCATCTTCTTGCATTCATCATCATATATAACTGAATTAATTTTATAAATACGATAACCACCATTACAATCATCATCTTCTTCATAAGACTCAAGAGCTACTTTATAGTTATCAGGGAATTTTTTCAATTCCCTGACTAATTGTTTTACTGTCAATGACATAACTTATTTTCTAGGTAATGCAGGTAGTTTTCTTTCCCAAGAAACACCAACCATTTTAAATAAGTTATCCAATGTATCCTTTAACTCATCAGACACACTAGCTTCCTTAACTTTATCTTTAGCACTCTCACTTAATGCTTTTAGGAACGCCAATCGTTGTCCCTGTGGCGTGGTTTCAGCAAATTGTTCAGCTTGTTTTTCTGCCCACTTCTCTAGCTGACTAATACAATCCTTGACCGAGATAGTTTCCTTATCATCTCTATCAAATTTGTAATCCTTTGCTTTATTGTATGACACAATACTTGACGCTTTTGCATTAAAAAACACATACGCTTGTCTTGACGCTGTTCGTTTTTCTTCTTCAGCTTTTTTAAGTCTTGCTATGACTTTATCTGCACCTATTGACTTACCAAACTTGTCTACTCCTTTATCCAAGATTTTATTTATAGTAGTCTTTAGTTTTAGCTCTTCTCTCTCTATTTCAGGTTCTAACAACTTATCAATTTTATTTTGAAAGTGTTCACGCTGATGGAGTTTGAGTTCCATACCTTTTCCTTTACTCATATTACCTTTCCTGTTTTTTGTTTATATGTCCTATATTATATTAGATTACGACTTAAAAGTCAAATGACAAATTGTCGCATCAGCTGCGACATATTGTCGCTGCGACAGTTTAGTTCTTGACACAAGATGTAGTGCGACATTTTGACCAACTCAATATCATACTTCTGCCACATTTGTCCTATATAATATTGGCATGTTAGATAAATATAATAAATTGTTCAAAGAATTAGTGTCGGCTGGTTTGGTTTCTCCAAACGAAGCTGGTGCAAGATGGTTTGGGCAAATGGTGGCAAGGTTACAAGCTGGTTTGATTTATCATAATCATACCCCTAAACCTTCCTTCAGAAAGGAAAACTCCAAAGTATGAATAAGAAAAAAATAAATACTGAAGAGTACGAAGCTAAGGTAGTAAGAAAACTACGTGGGATCGAAGAAGCAAGAGCTGAAAGAGAGCTTAGAGAATCCCAAGATGAAAGGGCTACCAGCTTTGCAAACAGTTTTGAAAGTGGCGAGCTAGTTAGCTAGTCTCTTTTAAAAAGGGTCAAGCGCCTTTGGTGAGCACCATAAAAGGCGCCTGATCCCTGATCCATATTATTAGTGGCGTGGAACTCGAGCGATTCGTTGCGAAGAGTATGGATCAGGAATCAGTTAACAGAATCCCGCGGCAAGAAACGTCAAGGTAGTGGGCGGTTAACTGATCCCTGGTCCTGCAAAACTATGAGCTTTGCTTAAATGCGGGAGGTGATACCTGCAAGGACCTAGGACCAGTAACAGAATCCCGGCCATCACTAGTGGGCAGTTACTGGTCAAAAATAAAAAAAGCTACAAGCTACAAGCACCAAGCACCAAGCACCAAGCGGCTGCGACATTTTGTCGCGCGACAATATATTCCTTGACACAAACTGCGACAATTTGACCATTGACTTTTGTAATGATATCTAATATAATATAGGAACCATTTACGGTAGAAAGAAGAGAAAACAATATGGGTGACAGAGTAAGTATATCATTTCAGCAAGAGACTGAATGGTGGGTAAAAAGAAAAAAAGAAACGCACACAGATGAAAGTCCTGTGCTTTTTAATCATTGGGGAGGTACACTTTTTCCGAAGTTCGCGTTCCAATGGTTTAAGGAAATTAAAGCTAAATACGCGAAACCAAGTAGCGGTGGTGGAGACCCCTTCACTAGGATGGAGCCACGTAACTTAATGGTTCAGTTCATTGCGCATCTGCGTAATCACGAAGACTTACGTTATGATAGATATGTTAATGAAAAAAGAACTACAGATGATGAGCTGATAAGTTATAGCATCTATCTAGGTAAGACACCAGAAGACGGTGACAACAGTGATAATGGTCATTACACGATCGATGTCGATAACGTTAAGATGTACAACGATAAAGGTGAGTCGATTGAGTAAAAGTAACTACGATACTTTGGCAACGGTCCTACGTCTCTGGTACAGTGAAGAACAGATACTGGAGATATGGGAGCTGCTAAAAGATTACGATGATCAGCTGATGAACCAGCCTAAAATAACAAATGAATAACCTACCTGTATCCAGGGCCGGCGCAGCCGGCCCTGGAAAGCTGCGACAAATTGTCGCGCGGCGATTTGTCCTATTGACTGCGACAAAAAGCCCCAAGCTACAAGCCCCAAGCTTCAAGCGCCAAGCGCTGCGACACTATGCCACATTGACACAAAATGTAGGGGTGCGACAAAACGCGTTTATAAGTATTTAAGGATCCATGGTACAATATTATTTTAAAAATAAAAAAGGAGAACTGTATGAAAGAAGAAACTAAAGTAGTCGCTAACCCAGGCCTAAGCAATCCAAATTTTACAAGAGATAAATTTGTACAACGTTGGGTTAGCTGGTCGAAAGACTTTATTAAAATTGCAGGGTCAATGGACCGGGCAATGAAGTTTGAAGAAGAGGTAAAGCAGCTTGCTGAAAAAGCCTTTGACGAATAATCCTACCTGCTACCCAGGGCCCGCGCAGCGGGCACCGGGGAAAGAAAAAAATATGAAAGCCCCAAGCTCCAAGCCACAAGCTGCGACATTTTGTCGCGCGTCATTATGTCCCATTGACAGAAGCATCAAGCTTCAAGCACCTGCGACAATTTGTCATATTGACAAGAGATAATCGATAGAAGCCTCAAGCCCCAAGCAACAAGCATCAAGCTCCAAGCCTCGCTCTGCGAGTTCCCGGATCCTAGAACCACGGTACATGGATATTGAAAAAGTTTTTGATGCCCTAGGCCCGAGGGCCTGGGCTATGATGAAAGTATTGCGTGAATGTTTCACGTGGAAGGCAATTTGATGTGGTGAAAATTTTAATTTTTTCCCCTTTGTTACTTTGAGTTCTACTGTGAAAAAGGTGCCAGAATTATTATAGCCCAATAGATCAGGAGTGCCAAGAGAGCTATAGTTTTCAATTCTAATCCATGAAATTCCCTTAGAATTTTTTCTGATTTTTTGGTATAATTTTGCCTCTGGACCCATGTCTTAATCGAGGTAACTAGTGCGCTCATTAATAGTCGTTCATGAGCTTATCGGGCATTAGTATACTAGATTCCTTTACTGTTTTTAGCACAAGTCTATGTGCAGTATGAACTCTATTGTGACCTATGATTGGTTCTGAATGTTCTTGAACTTCCATCCGTTTAATTTTGTGAAGTTTACCATGTACTTCAACCATGATAACAGCATTAGATATTGCGTTACCTTGCTTACCTACAGCATTAGATTCTGTAAATTTAGATAAGAACTCCTGCAAATCCATTACTCGCATTTACAAAGTCTCTCTTTCAAGTCGTCAACTTCTACAACAAGTCTTTTATTATCTTTTTCTAATTCAGTAACTCTTTTTTGAAGAGAGCCATTTAATTTCTGATGAACACTATCTATTATTTTAGCATCCGCTAATTGCTTTTGTAAACTAGAAATAATATTTTCAAGATCGTGTGATCCTCTATCTTTGTTACTAATTTTACTTTCGTTTTCGTATGACATATCTTGTGTGTAATCTTTTAAATGAGTGTAAGTTTGTTTATTATCTTTCATATACTTGACTATTGTAGCATTTTAAGGTAACATTGTCAACCATGTCGCAACAGAAAAGATTAACAGAAATGCAAAAAAGGTTTGCTGAATTTATTGTATTCGGTGGACCAGATGGCCCTGTATCACAAATGGAAGCGGCTAAACTGGCAGGCTACAGTCACGCAAGAGCAAGAGTGGAAGGATCTGAATTGATGAGTCCACGACAATCTCCGTTAGTTGTAGCCTACATTGGTCAGCTTAAAGAAGAAAGATTAGCTAAACATCAAGTAACTTATGATGGACATTTAGCAGAGTTAGATAGAATTAAGCAGGCGGCTTTGAAGAAAAATAGTTTCTCTTCTGCAGTAAACGCAGAAGTATCGCGTGGAAAGGCAGCAGGATTATACATAGAAAGAAAAATAATAAAAACAGGTAAGTTAGAGGATATGACAGAAGAACAACTAGAAGCAAAAATGAAACAAATTCTAGACGACTACGCTCCATTATTAAAACCTAAAGAAGCAAAAGTCATTGAAGCTTCTGAATCTTCTTCACACAAGAAGTCGGAATCATCGTCCGATCCCCAAAAGTAATATTACCATCATCATCTTTGTCAAAAGATGCAAAAAGTTTTACAGATTTCTTGTCTTTAGAATACAACCAGCCCTCGTTAACTGGATAGCTTAACTTCATCTTATCAAATTCTTTATCAGTAGCCCAGCCCGAATCGCTCAATATGTCGATCCACTCCACTCGGACTTTAGGAAAAGGCAGCTCGGGAGTTGTATGAGTCACGACTTGTTTTCTTCTCTTCTTAGGCATATCGATAGTATATAGGGATGTGAGAGCATAGACAAGTACTTAAAATGGAAAAATAATCGCTTACCCCCCTAGAGAATGACATATTGACAGATTTTAAAAAATGAAATGTCATACAATTTGTCACTTTTTTTGTTAAATTAATATTGATTTCTCTATCTTTTTTGTCTTTATGACAGTATGACAGATTATTTTGACTAAATAATTTTTTTTGAAAATCATTTTTATCTGTGAGATTACTATATAGGGCTGTCAACCTTACTTTAGACATATTTCTGCCTCATTTCCGCCATAATTAGCCCCGTGGGAAAATAAAAAAACCCACGGAGCATATAGTGAATGCCAGTAAGATTGATGAAAACCGGTGTAAGACACCGAAGGGAGTAGAGAAACCTTACCAGCTTTGTTCGAGAACCCACTAATCCTCGTTAGATAACCTCTATCCCTAACTTTTAACTCTGTGTTATGCTCCATTAAACGCGTCCTCGTCTAATTTAACATTTGCTTGCTCTTTCTCATCATGAATCAACTCATGATACATATCAAGCCTCTTTAAAAACTTATGCTTCCATTGCTTTAGTTCAGCATCTTGAAATTTAAATTCTTGAAAATACAAATCAGGGGTGCATATCATTATTATACCCTGCTGTATTTTAGATTTATGAATATAGTCATGTGCCATACAATATGCTGCTATCTGCATGTAGTAATCTTCTATCCACTCTAATTTCTTCGGTCTATTGCTTTGCTTAAAGTCTATAATGGTATCCATACCATTGTGTACACAAACCAAGTCAGTAGACCCAGCATATAACCCAGGATAGTGTAACATAACTTCAGAGCCATAGTACTCTTGAACTGGCGTAAGACCCACATCAATAACTTTTTCGGCCATGGCTTTCGCCTCTTGTCCGATCCCTGTAAGATCATCGTAGCCAACGCCTGTGATATGACACTCAAGGAATTTGTGCATGGCAGTCCCTCGCTTACTAGATAAATTCTTGATTTGCTCTGCTCGTTCTTCTCCAACTTTAGCCTTCCAGTCTTTTAAAAATTGTTGATTTTTTGTCTTGCCTAATATCGTAGTTACACTAGGAAGTCTAGATCCATTGAAGTCATAAACCCTACTTCCAGATTCTTCATCTGTAATTTGTTTTCCTTCTAAATAGTTGTATTTATTAGATTTTTTTAACTTTGAGACAAGTCTAATATTATCTTCATATTCCTTTAAATCTTTTTCATCCATCATTTAATACTCTTCTTATGTTGCCAAATATTATTATTAAAAACTTTAATCAATCTACTTAATTCTATTTTATGTTCTTTATTAAATTTGTCTGTAAATATAACATCACAATCATCACAAGGTAATTTATTACCTTTCCAAATTATTATTATTTCATTTTTTTTCATTAAGTATTTTTTTTAAATCCCCTACTTTTACTTCATCATTTATAATTCCTTGTTTCTTCCATTTCTTATAGCCTTTAACCCAAGCATTAGCATCTTTACTAATCTCAGCTGCTATCTCATCCATGTTTTTCCAAGTAATCTCATCAAATCTTTTTCTGTATTTATCATTAGAAACTCTAGATTTACCGTCCCATTTACGTCCTTTATCTTTCATATTACTATTACCAACATATATAATGACAGCACTGTCATCAATCCTAAAAAACTAAAAATTAAAAAAAATATTTTATTCATTAACTTTCTTTATTGCGTTTAACGACACTTTCTCAGCCACATTACCGGAAACCGAGATCCGTGTTCCGTTGCTCGTGAACGGTGCGACATAATGTTTACACCAAGCAGGAAAGATAAACATATCTCTCTCCTCTGGAAATGCAGCTTGATACGTGATCGCCTGTCTATCTCCCTCACCATACAAGAAACTAATCCCTCCAGGTCCACTACTCTTACCTTTAAATTCTTTATGTTCTTGTTTTAAAGACTCTGGTATACTTAAGTATATAACAAAGGACAATTGATCCGAGTGATCATGTGGTGGATTAAACTCATGTTTCTTCTGAAAGTTAACCCATAGCGCAGTCATTAGATACTCTGGCTTTCGCTTATGCTTTTGATTCTTCCACATTTGCCATGCTTCATCATATACTCCAAGTATTTGAGAGAAATAAGGTATAAAAAGACTTCTATCTCTAAATTTATATTCTTCTTTAATGATTCCTGCTAATTTGTCTTGATACAAGTTTTTTTCTTTTCTAGATGCATTAGCCTCCTTAATAAGTAATTTATGAAACTCTTCAGATATTTTAATTTTTAATACGCAGGGACCCCAATTATATATTCCATAAGTAGCTTTTTTATGAGGTGTATTAGCTTCTATAATTTTTTCCAAGATTCCTCGCTACATTTTTAGACCAATCATATAAAATTTTATTGGTATATAAGTTTTTCATTTTATTGGCCATGATACATACAAATTGTATATTGCCCTTCTCGTAATATTTATCCGATCGCTTTCTATCAATAGACATATTAGTTAATATATCTCCTTTACCTAAAGTATGAGTCATCTTCACACCGGATAATGGGCATATCAAACCTCTTCTTTTAATCTGTCTCTTGTATATAGCAATCAATTGTTTATAAGTTAACAATACTTTCTTTCTACCTCGTTTACTTCTACAATCTTGTTTTAAATTCATTAGCCTTCTTCTTATATAAGCTTCCGGAGTCTTACTATATTTATAATTGTCATACTTCACTCTACATTCTCCACACTGTGCCTGTATTCTTCTAACTTTTTGTGTTTTAGTTCTATAAAAAGATTTCCAATGAAATCTTAAAATACTTTTTCTTTTACCACACTTAGAACACTCACGTGTTTTACCAAATAGTTTTATTTTTAAAGGATCATCTCCATACGGATACTTTCTAATTGACTTTCCTTCTCTATTTAACTTATTGTATATACCTTTCTTACTCCACATTAAAAATCAAATCCTTGTGTTATCGCTTGTTTTAATATTTGAACAATTAACCGACCATCCTGCTCGGGTTTAGCGCAGGAAAACAAAGCAACAATTAAAAATAATAATAAATGAAAATAAATTATTTTTTTAATCATTGTAATGTTTCTTTCTTAAAAGGTTGTACATCTGTTTTAGCAATCTTATCCATCATCTTTTCATAATCGTCAGCAGTTAATATTGTTTTATAGATCCGTGATCCAATAGCCATCATCGATGCAGCAACTAACCCTGGGTCTGTCACTGAACTTAATCCAGCCGCCGTTTCAAATAGTTCTTGGTATACTTTTCTTAGTTCTTCGTCTGGATAGTGTGGTGGTTTTTTATCTTTATCTTTCATTGTAGTCCTGCTTGTTTAACTAATTCTTTTAATTCTAGCACGGTCAAACTATGTTTTACTTCTCCTTCTGATTTACATGCATCGCATTGAACAATCATATCATAAACTTTAGTATATCCATTTCCATTACAATGTTTACAGATTTTCATACCTTCTTTCATCTTTTAACCATAATATAATTATAAATAGGGTAAGATATAACATTTCCTTCTTTATCTCTTTGAAGATTAGTTACTTTCTCTTGAACTAAATCTACAATTCCTGTATAATTACATCCCCATTCTCCTTTAGTGTGTCCTCTGTATTGATAATTCTTTTTCTTTTTAACTACTTCATCATAATCCATAGCTAATGATCTTGCTCTACCAAACACACTGGCTTCGTTCATCATTTTCTTATCAAACGTAGTACCTGTGTAGTAAACTATTTGATCTCCTCGTTTAGCAGTTTGAACCCAATGCTCTAAATCTCGTGGAGTTACAGAACTCTGAGTCTTAGGAACATGTCTTTTAATTTCTTCTTCTGTTTCTGATTGTGTTTTTTTATTAATACCAACCATTACTGTTCTAAGTGATTTAAAGTCAGGTGGAATAATTTTTAATTGATCTATATAACCAATTACTTTTACAAAAAATGAAGTATAGGCCGCTGGTCTATTAATTTTTTGTTTTGCTTCTTCTTGTAAGTCTCCTACTAAAACGTCCGCAGCCATTTCCATGGCAGCTTTCGCCATACTATTGTTATCTGTCATATTATACTACTTTATTTTTCCGTTTAATTTTTTTGTTTTTTCTTTTGCAATTATTTCTACTGTCTTACTTATGGAAATTTTAGTTCCATCTGGTAATAAACACTTAGAAAGTTTTGTTAACATTTCATGAGTTTCTTTTGAGATGGTAACATTTTTATATAAGTTTTTATCCATTTTTCCTTTCCTTTTTATGCACTATTATAACATTATTTTATAGGATAGTCAAGGGTAAAATACTCCTTGACTATCTTTTTATATTGTGATAAAGAGTTTTTTCTCACCTTTATGTACCGGTTCCTCTTTCCCTCTTTGGAATCGGTCCACAATTAATACACGTTTCCTTATCTTCTGACCATTCGTCTGGTTTTGTAGCTTCTTTGCAGACAGGACAGACATAATACTGTTGTACTCTTGTGGTACCGTATTTTTCTCTCCATTTGTTTGGATGTATAAACATTTTTCTCTCCTATAATATATTATACCATACAATTGTGGCAATATTATGGCAGTTAAATAGGATTGCCTACTGGTTTTTCTTTTGGAAGGATTAAATCTTCTTGAACGCAATAAAATTTAATAATGGTTCCGTATTTATTTACTTCTTCGGGACCAATCTCTTTTGCTTTGTTAAGTGCTTCTTCATATCCTGCAATCATACATTCGTAATGAGAATTATATAACTCTGACATTGGAAATGGTGGTAAGCATTGATTGTAAACGCTCGTGCACATAATCATACTAAGTATAAATTTCATCGTCCTTGACCTCTATATATTTTTCTAGAAAATTTTTTGTTAGGTTTTTTTGCGTGTCTACCAGGTCTTTTTATCCTAGTAAAGCCTTTGTAATTACTAACGCCAAATTTAGGTGCTTTTGCCATCAGTATTATCTTTTTTACTCATTACATGCGGAATATAACTAATTTTGCCATTAACTTTTTGTTCTATGTCGTTTCCACAATTTAAGCATCTATAAATAGTTTGATGTAAAGATACAAAGATACTGGTTTCAGCACATAATGGGCAGTCACCATTGACTACCTGCGCTGTCATATTAATTCCCGTCCCGAACGGACCGTTCCCGAACATTTTTCTCCTTACGTTTATAAGCTTTCTTATTCTTTATCACAAGTTGACGATAACGTCTATCTCTTAAAATCTTTGCTATTGGATTCTTTTTATTCAAGAATTAATGAAAGAATTTTTTTCTCTCCCATATATATTTCTGTATTAGCCTTAGATTTAATGCATTTATACTGCACTCTACTTTCAGCTTTTAGCTGTCTCTCCGCAATACGTTTTCCTTTAAGGCATTTTGATAGGCTGTCCATATGTAAGTGTTCCTTAATTTCATGGTCTACTATCATTAATAATGCAAATACAATTTCTACCATTTTAACAATTCCACTTTCTTAATGATTTAGATAACCTATCTTGACCAGTATTATTACTAGCTTTTTGTCTCTTACGCATTCCGGTCATCCTTGCGCAAAAAGATTTTCTACGGTTAGCAGCTTTAGATCCTTTTTTTAATTTTGATGGTTTAGTTGTAACTGCTGTCTTTAATTTTGATCCTGGGTTAGCAGCTCTATAAGATGCTACGCCCTTTTGATTTAAACCGCCTGATGGGTTTTTTCCTTCTTTTCTTTGCCACGCAGGAGTTTTTCCTCCAGAGGCCATGTAGGCTCTCCCATATCCTCGTAAAGCAGCTCCGCTCATTAAGATGCCTGACTTCGTCTAATAGCTCTATTAGTGGGAGCACCTTTAGCGCCTTTCTTTCTCATTGGTTCACCACGTTTTCTTTTTTGGTGAATGTTATACCACAACCCTTTTTTAGCTGTGCGTCCGTCTTTAGTTCTATGTGTTCCTTTACTCATTAATGCGCTCCATTTCCGTTAGCAAAAGTTCTTTGCTTGTCTTTTAATTTTTCAATGTCCGATAATATCTTTTCTACGTCCTTTTGTAAACGTTCAATATTTACCGTATTTGACATCATATCCTGCATTGCTGTCTCTATTTTCTCTACTTGTCCACTCATATGTTCTATAAGCATAAATTGCTCGGAATC
>VTLG01008944.1_pt1 | contig 18041 bp, 26 predicted proteins | sample 4694571 | NCBI WGS metagenome assembly VTLG01 (sample SAMN12604809, study PRJNA352737) | marine metagenome | biome: ENVO:00000447; feature: ENVO:00000209|ENVO:00000569|ENVO:01000036; material: ENVO:00002151; isolation source: viral sequences binned using virsorter ... | reverse complement strand
TCCAAGTGATAATGCTTCTGCCAGATATTCAAGAATAAGAAAGAATTACAATAGTCCATTTAATATGGAATATTTTGCATCAACATCTAGCTCTGACCAAAATCACGTTTTTTATTCGGATCTTACAACAGAAAGAGTACGTTTTCAAAAAACAGGAGGAATATCATTTAACGGAGACACCGCAGCAGCCAACGCACTTGACGACTATGAAGAAGGGACTTGGACACCAACTTTACATGGAACTTGGTATAATTCAGGAACTTTTAATAATGCTGTATATACAAAAATAGGAAGATTAGTTACTGTTTCATTTGACCTTTTTCAAAACTCAAATAATATGGGTTGGCAATCTGGTGCTTCAATTCGTGGGTTTCCCTTTGGAGTTTATTCTAGTGGTTATATAACAACAGCAACTTTAACTACATTTTCATACACATCAAGTTCTGCAAGATTTGTTGAAAATTATTTTGACAGTTATAGTGGTGGAAATCTTTACTTGCATACAAATAGTCAAAGCAGCAACATTAGACATTTGTGGTGCAGCCTTACTTATACATCTACAACTTAGACCGAAGCTAAGTCTATAAACTAAGCCTAAACCTGTTTTAATCGGAGATTAATCCTAATGGCACTAGCCGAATCAATCGAATACGACAAGATAGAAGTTGTCGGTCAATACAAAGCGGTACAAGTCCGTAAAGCAACTGTCATCAAAAAAGATGGAGTTGAACTTACAAGGTCTTTTGAAAGATATGTATTGCAAGCTGGTACGTTAGATGCTTCAGATAATTTAGTCGATACTGACTTATCAGCAGAACCAGCAGAAGTGTCAGCAATTTGTAACGCTGTGTGGACTTCTGACGTTAAAGCTGCGTGGAAAGCTAAACTAATAGCAGATAAATCTGCAACACCATAATGCCAAAACCTACTCTTGAAGAACTGCAAGCGGAGTTGCAAGATATTGTTAACAGACATAACCAAGCACAAGATATTGTCAAGCAATGTCAAACAAGGTTTACTGAATTAACAGCTATCATTAAAGATAGAACTCAAGATTAACTACACTTCCATTTCTTAAGAGCTAGTCCTTTTCTTGTTAGCTTACCGCCTTTACTGGTAGCACCTTTAACACCTTTCATTCTGGCACAAAAAGATTTACGTCTTTTAGCAGCTTTACTACCACGTTTAACTTTGCCTGTTACTGGTGCTTTTAGATTGCTACCTGTTTCTCTGTTTATTTTATCTCTACCTTTTTTAGTAAGACCACCAGTTTTACTCTTGTGTTCTTTGCGTAGCCTTACTGATTTAGCCATTAATCAGATATACCAAAAACATCACTATTTTGTAATCTTCTTTGTACTTCATGCTGAAAAGCTATATCTTTTTTATATCTAGGATCTCTCATAGCAGCTACTACTTCTGCATTAGACTTGAATGTATTAGTAGATGGTGTGTTAGAAGATTTACCTGACATTAGTTCTGGCTCAATACCTTTACTAGCTTTGTACTTATTATACATATTTTGTACAGCAATAGATACTTGTGTAACTGTAGAACCTTCACCATCAACTATGTTGTTGTAGCTTTGCTTCTCTTCAGTAGGTAATGTTTTATCCATCCACATGAGCATTTCTTTGTATTGCTTCTCACCACCTGCAATGCCTACAATCTCGTCATAAGGATCAGCAGCATTGTATTCTTGTTCTGTAGCTCTACCAGTTAAATAAGAATCTATTAGTGATCTAGGTAATCCTGTACTTTCTAATTCTGCATACATTTCATCAGTAATCGTTCCATTGTTTTCGTGAAAATGCTTAGAAATTTTAAAAGGATCTACATTGTTTTCTTCAAATAATTCACCTAGTTTTTCACCGTAAACCTCTTTTGTTTTACCGTAATCAACAGTACCATCTTCATTGTAATACTGTTCATAACCTTCTTCCTCAGTAGTTGCTTCTTCCTCTTCAGTAGCAACTTCTTCATCAGAGTCTTTTGCTGTTAATTTATTCTCTAGTTCTTTATAACTAGCAATCAAATCTTCTTGTGATTTAAACTTGCCTAATATCAGACCATTTTCATCTGTTTCATTTTCTGCAAGTTTTGCTATGTCATCAGCAGACATAGGTGGTGTTTCATTAACAGCTACTTTTGATTCCATAATTTTTAATTAACTATAAGTTATTGTATTGCCATGTGGAGTTTTGACATCCCCTGACTTTGCTGGTGTAGGATTTTCTTCATACTCACCAATTCTGCTTACTACAGCATCCTCTTCTTTTTTTACATAACGACCATTTGCGTCACGTTCTTTTTTAGGCTTCTGGGTTTTGCTCGGCATTAGCTTGCTCCGTTGCTAGTTGTTGGGCTTGTAGAACATTCTTAGGATCAGCTAATTTAGAGCCTAAAGCAGCAGAACCTAAAGATTGTACAAGCTGTTGCTGTTGCATAGCTTGCATTTCTTGTTCTATCTCTTCCCTAGACTTTACAAGATTATTGGTATCTATGCCAACACTTGTAGCTAAACGCTTAATAGCTTCATCTAAATTCATGTATTGACGTAGTATATCTCCACCTAATGCTTGGGCTACTGTAGTTATAAATTCTATTAATCTAGCCTTATCAGAGTTACGACCAAGACCATTAATACCTGTAACTATCTTAGGCTTCACTAAATTGTCAGGCAGCTTTTGCAACTTACCAGACCTTACCAGCATATGTATTCTACGTTTGATATAGGGTAGCTGGAACTCATTACTTAGTATGCTGTATATGCCACCCAATGCCTGTTCTAGTTCTGTTGCCATTACTTGTATCTCAGTACTTGTAACTCTCTCTGCATCCCTCTGTACACTTTTAGCCATTAAGAAAGCGTGTTCTAATCTAGATTCAATACGTTGTATAGCTTGAAATGCAATGCTTAGATCAGCAGCTTTGTTTACTTGTAAGGTACTAACATCACTAGCAAGTCCTTCTCTTACTGCTCCGTTAGGTGCAGAGCTAAGTGTTGCTGCTCTGGTTACACCATTTGGATTTACAAGAAACAAACATTTTGCACTAGCACTTGCTGCTTCTATTACTGCTTGCATCAATGCTTCAAGACTTATAAGATCACCTCTATATTCAGATACATAAGATTCTCCATAGTTCATACCATCCCTTCTTGTCCAACGCAGCACAATAAATGGTGATACATCTACTTTGCTTACACCTTCAGTATTAGGTATGCGTTCACCTTTACATTCTTGATACCAGTTATGTGTATCTCCATTTCTAACTACTCTTGTATATACATCTATCTCTTCATCTATCATTTGCTCTTCATCATAGTTTGCTTTTTGTTGTAAGTTTTCTATAAACTCATCATCAAAAGCATTTATGTGTACAGTTTCTTTTGTTATTATCTCTATCACATTACCTACGTCATCCCTTTGACAAACAAACCTGTCAATGTGATATACCTTTATGCCTTTCTCTCCAACATAAAGCAATACATTACCTATTACTATTAGATGTTTTAATGCTTCAAACAAAGCAACCCTATCATTAGAAATATCTATTTCATTATTTACTGCTGTTTCATAAGTCCTTAGTGCTTTGTCTATTTCACTACTAAATTCTGGTTGCCCTTCTTTTGCAAGCTGTATTGTATCAAGATTAAGTTGAAACATACTTTGCTCTGGCGGTAGTAAAACTGCTAATAGTTTTGCAGCTAATGTATTGACAGCTTTTGCACCTGTTGCTTGATATGGTGTTTTTATTTTCTCACTTTTACTCTTACTTCTTCTATACATAGATGGGATAGTTAACTGAGCAGCTTCTTCACCATCACGTTCATACGTTGACCTTTCGGTTTGCATCTTGTTATATCTTGCTTCTGCTGTTTCTGTTTGCATGATTATACAGGTGTATTTAAATCAGTTAGTAAAGGTATTCGCAAAGAACTTGTACCCAATCTACGTCTAGAAATAACTGCTGCTGTACCAGTTCTGCTAGTAACAGCATTTTCTGTTTTCTTTTTAGTAGGGGTTTGTTGCGAAGTCCTTTTCTTACCTAAAACTGGTGCTGCTGCGGTTTCCTCTGGTGCAGGTGCAGGTGGTCTAGGCTCTGGAATTTTAGGAGGTGGGGGTGGCTTGGGTGATCGTAAGCACATAATTAAATGTTACTAATTACAGTATTAGAGAGCATTGTCTCTTTTTGTCTTTTTTGTTGCTCGATTAAATAATCTACAACTGATCTTTGTCCAGCCTTGTACCACACTTCTCTATCTGTATCAGATAACTCAGGTGGGCGACTAGGAAAAACCACAGCTAAAGAATTAATTAGCTCATCAGTAATAATAGGTAATACGTCAGGCAAAAATTAATAATAATAACTCTATTCTAATATAACGTGCAACTGCAAAATATCACACAATCGGTTCTTAAAACTTAGGATTCCATAGTTTTACTTCACCTGTATTGTAATCATAGTCTCCTTCTCTAAGTATTCTTGCAAGTCTCGCACTTAATATTGCATCACCTACTGTCTGTCCTTTTTTCTCGTATGCTGCTACAACTTTATTCCACATATCCTCTGTAGTTTTTGCATCACCTATTATCTTATCTGCTGTTACTACACCAACTTTATCTAAACCTTTGTAGTTGTCAGTAGGATCACCGCTAAGACTTTGTATCATCCATTGTCTATCAGCTTTTTTTCTAGTTACTAACTCTAAATCATCATCAGCAAGTAACTTACAAGGTATAGTTCTCATGTCTTTATCTACGCTTACTATTATAGGATCTTTATACTTGCCATTAGTAGCACATAAACCAAGCACATCATCACCTTCTAAGTTGTCATAAAATACAGAATCATACTGTTGTTTTACATTATTAATAGCCCATTTTAAACCGTATGGTTTTGGTTTATTTATTCTATTTAATTTATAGTCAGGAAATATACTATGCCTAAATGTAGGATAAGAACTAAAACACATCACTATGTCATGTTTTTCTTCTACTATTTTTGTGTAATGTTCTAATCTACTTTCTATTATTTGCATAATATCTCTTTCGTCAGACCAAGAACTCCAAGTATATATATCCCATTTTATATGCTTATCAGCAGCAGCACATGAGGAATAAACTAGATAATCAGCGTCAATAAGTAAAGTCATTAAAATACGTTGTCAGAATAAACAATAAGGCGACCAGTATTTTGATCGTAAAGTAACTTATCCACTTCGCCTGTCATACCAGTATGTCTAGATTTTAATATCTTTAACTGTAGTTGTGACCTTTCAGCAGCATCCCCAACTTGGTTTCTAGTCAGAGATAAACAAACATCAGAGGTCTGGACTAGACCATGTGACCCTCTAATATCCCTAAGAGAAACGTCAGCACCTTCTTCATGTCCTTTACCTTGCGGTCTTGATAGATGTGATACAACTATTAGTGCTATGTTTGTTTCTTCTGCAAGACTACGCAACTTAGTTGTTATTAAGTCTAGTCCTTTTCTTTCATCACCAATCTTATCTAGGACTCCACTTACGACTATTGATAAATGATCTAGTATTACTACATCTACCTTATCTACTGTTGCCAGTTCTCTTATTTGGTTTATTAATATTTCTGGTTCTATACTTCCAAAATGATTGTATAAAAACAAGCTACGACTAGAAGTTAATTTATCAAAAGAGGATTTTAATTCATCTTGGTCTAATGATTCTTTTGCTGCAAGATGCAAAGGTATGTTCATATCTATACCTACTAAACCCATAAGAGTTCTTTGTACAGATTCTTCTAACGCTAAGTAACCTACCTTTAAGCCATTGCGTAGAAAGTGATATGCAAACTCTCTACAAATTGTTGACTTACCAGTACCACTACCAGCAGCTATAGTAATCATTTGCGTAGAATATACACCTGTCAAAAACTTCTGCAATTCTGGATATGGGTAGTTACATATAGGTTCACTTGTTTCTTTATTAAATATATCCCAAGCATCAGCACCATTAATAATATGATCTGATCTACAACTTTGAGCCTTCCAAAGAATGTCTCTTAGTTCATTACCACGTTTAGCTAATAGTAAATCATTAACATCATTTATACCTTTAGGTAGTCTTGCTATTGCAGCTTTACCTTTTGGTAATGCAGCCATTGCTTTTTCTGCACCAGCTTCACCAGCTTTATCATTGTCAAAACAAATTACTACCCTGCAATATTTATCTAAAAAAGGATAATTTAAAGAAATAAATTTAGCTGCTGATTGTACCCCTGATGGGATAGAAACACAAGGAAACTTGTGATCTACGATTTGACTAGCAGCCATGCAATCAGTTTCGCCTTCAAAAACAGATAGATATATACCACCAGTACCCTGTTGCCTACATAGATGTTGACCCCATAGTTGTACCTTTGACATATCACCATGCCATATATATTTTTTATTAGGAAACTTTATATGTTGGGCTACATCTTTACCGTACTGATCTTTGTATGTAGCTATCTGACAAGGTGTACCTTTATATTCACCCACACCGTAACCATATAGTTCGCAAGTTTCTTTAGTGATTCCACGTTTGGGTAAATCTTGATATGTTACTTTTAATAGTTTCACAGGTTCAGCTTTAAATGGTGGTGGTGGTACAAGTTTTAGTGGTGTAGATTTTTCTTTCTTTGGATAAAAAGTATAGTCACAATCAACAGAGAAACAGTAAGCGTGACCATCATCAAACCAAGCAAGATTATCTTTACTACCGCATTGAGGGCAAGCAGTTTTCTTTGTGTATTTGCTAGTCATAGTACCAGTTGTAGGTAAATTCTTTGACAGGAAAACTTACATTTCCAATACACATTTTTTTTCTAGATCGTCTTATTTTTTCTGCTGATTTTTTATTCAGCAAGTTAAATAATATTCGTGATCTATTCCATTGTGTAGCTAAATGTTTTGATGCTATTGGTGCTTCGCACCAGCTTTTAAATAACCACATATAGTACTGATTATTTTTAGTGTTATACCAAAAATCACCCTCTGTTATGTCACAGTATCTTGGGTCTGGTTGAGATAAATTACAATGGACAGGCATCATCTGATGTGTAATATTTTTTTAGTTCTACATCTATCCATTCATTATCTTTATATACAAGCCACCTATTTTTTATAGGATCAAGAAACAGATCACCTTCTTGAGCATCTGTAGGTAAGTTAAGGTTTTTCATACCAATCATTAGGAATAGTTTTATCGCAGTAAAGAAAGCCATGCCTATCGCACCATTGACCATAGGTCAGGCTTTTCTTTGCTTTGCTTAGTCGGGTCTTACTATTTTGAAAACAAAATCTGATACTTAATTCGGGTCTTGTCGCCTTAATAATAAGGTGTTTGCGTCTATCTTCTTTTGAGAAATAGCCCTTCGTTTCCACAATAAAATTGTTGAGGATAAAGTCAGGCTTATAGGTGCAAGGAATTTGATAGTCAATGCTGATGCTTTCATAGGTAAATACAATTTTTTTCTTGTGTAAAGATTCAGCAAATGCAGCTTCAAATTTACTTTTGTATTTAGAAGTCTGACGCTGAAGTTGCTGCTTTTGGTGTTTCTTCTTCCCAACTACTTGGCGGTGCTGTTTGTTTTTCGGGTGCAAAACCAAAGTCCTCTGCTGTTTGCATACCTCCGACAAAAGGTACAAAGTGTCTCATACATATACCTTGAGGTTCTAATCTCAAACCTATGTAATCTAGGTCGTAACCAGTAATCCTAATGTTTACCTGACCTACACTTTCAGGTGCTATCTTGTCATACTTTTTAGTTTCTTCTTCAGTACATAGCAACATCTTGTCACCTTCTTGTTTGAAAAACTTAGGTGGTACTGTTGTGTACGGTGTATTATCTTTCTTTAATCCACCTGCTTTTTTCTTTAGCTTTACTGTCAATCCTTCATTAGTAAATTGCCAGTACTGCATTGGCTCACCTTCACCATTACGTTGCCATTTAAACTTGCCTTGTCTGTCAGGATATTGTGACAATAAAGCATCTTGAAACTCTTTCTTTACTGCTTCTAGTTGCTCGTGCATCCATACTGCACTATCAACTTCAGTTTTACCATCATCAAGAATATGCTTCATGTCTGGTTTTATTAGTAAAGTAGCCTGATAATTATTGTATTTCTTGTCTGGGTTTACTAGCCAACAATAAGTTAGATATGCTCTGCAAGAAGTCAGAGACTTTTCAAATTTAAAATCCATTGGAAATTGCCTTGATAGTTTATTAGAAAAAAACCCCATATAGAGGTTTCATAATCATACATTTATTTCATTACTTGTCCAGACCTAGCTGAATATATATAGTGCTTTGATAACTTCCGTAACATCATAATCACCTATCGGTGGTAGCTCTTTATAGATAGGGCAATCGTTCTTGGTATATAGCTCTACAAAAGATTCTCTAACTATTTTTATAAACTTATCTATATCTGCACCAGTAGTAGCAAAGCTATCGTGGACAGTTATAAATTGTTTAAGTCCTTTTTTTAGTGACTTAGATATAGCTAGATGTACATTTGCTGCATCAAGACTATGTATATAATTTGCACTAATACTTGCCCTTAATTTTTTCTTGTCTGGCATATCAGTATCTTCTTTTATTTTTAGTTGTATTCTGTTAGTTCCTAGTTTTGTTTCTATCCTTTTACCCACCTGCTTTTTATATTCTTGCTGTACATAAAAACCACTAGGCGATACCCATGACGAAACTGCTTTCTCTTTTAAATAATTCATTACATATTCACAACTAGGGCTAACCTGATTAAGTGCTAGACGTATGTGTTTACATAAAAACCTATAGTGTTCTTGTGTCTTAGGTTCTCGCCAACCTAGACGTTCTAAATAATTAACAATTCCAAAGTCAGTACCACCATAAGGGATCATTAATATAGGTTTTTTAATAACTGATCTATTAATATCTTCACGCAACCAATCTTTAGCTAACTGATTATTAGCCATAAATATAGATTTAAAATTAATCATAAGCTGCTCTAATACTTCTGCATATAAATCATTTTTCTTTGCGTCATCATAGTTCCATATCTCGCACCAATTTGTAGCTCTTATATTAACTGCTCTTGCCAGTTTGCTATCTTTACAAAGACTTGCTATGTGTTGATAAGCATTATTAGATCCATCTAAATGTACTGGTAAATGTGAAACATAATTATTTGGACTTTTCCAATACTCATAGTAATCAAAACAAAAAGCTAAAAACTGAAATGGTTTATCTACAGTAGCCCAAAGGTCTAAATGTTCTAATGGTTTACAAGCAATTTTGCTTAGTACTTTTGTAATGTAATCTTCTTTTGCAAAATAATATTTATCCTCTTGTCCACCTAAATTACAACCTACAACTTTATACCATGTGTGATTATCTCTATTTAAAACACCACCTTTTGCGAATAGATGTAGTGCTTTTGCTAGGTCATTTCCTTGTGGGTTAAAGTGTCCTGTAACTGCATATAATCTACCTCTAAAATCCGCTTGATAACAATGAAAGAATTTAGTGTCTGCATACTTTTCTGCTGTATTTAATATACATAAAGTTTGTAATCTTTTAGCTACATTGTGAGCATTAATATCATGTATCTTTGCTGCTTCATGTCTCCATTGTTTGCGAGCTATTTCATTAGTAGCAATATCGTATGGTTTTGGTGGTAGTGGTTCTGGCTCTGCACTCATCATGCAACCCACCTCTATACCCCTTTCATACAGTTCCATAGCTACGTCTAATACTTTCTTATTAACGATAAATCCTGTATCTTGTAGCCCATTTACAGCCCTATACAAGTGTTGTGGATTCTGTTCTTGTAACTTCTTTAATAGCTTTTTATCTTCTGTTTTTACTATCTTTAGATTTGCTAACTTGTCAGAATGATAACCACCGTCATAAGGGTTAGTCCATTTGCGTGGTTTTATAACACAGGGCAAATAAACTGGTAACGCTATGTACTTGTTTAGCTTTTGGTTATTAATCCATTGAACAGCACTTTCAGTTAGTTGTATATATTTCTTTGATCTACCATTATTAGATAATTTAATCAGACCTATCTTGTTTATCATAAGGTCAATCATCAACAAACCTAGTCTTAATTTTTCTTGTTTTTTTAATCTTTCATAAATGTGTCCTTGCTTTCTATAATGCTGCATTACAGACATTCTTCTGTACTTTCTATGTGTAGTATCTTTCATGTGATTTTCTAAGTTTTTATATAATTTGTTGTCTGCTTTTTCAAAGTAACTAAACATCAATTCATCCTCTAATTGACCACCTATAGCTAGTGCTACGTTAGTAACTGTTCTTGTATGACTAGCACCATCTAAAACAACTTTAAAAACTATAAAACTAACAATATCAACATCAGGAAATTTATCTAATATATGTACTGCTGAAGCCTTACGACCTGCTAACCCTGACTTGCTTCTATTAATAAAATCATTAATGTGTTTTGTTAGGTCAACAATGCCATGCTTCATTATTGCTCTGGCATAGTCATTATTAGATTCTTTCTCTGCTTTTATATTTTTTTGTATGCGAGAAAGTCTATTAGAAACTCCTTGTTGTTTCATGTCAGTTTCTAATTTTTTTTGTAAGTCAATTAGTTTCATTTGTTTTTCTTTTTTTTGTGGGTTTAAGTGTTTGTTTGTTATACTCTTCAGCGTGTTTTATTTGTATATCATGTAATTTTTTTATTAATTTTCTTACTTCAGTTTCATCATTATTTGTCGTAGGATTAAACCTATGTGTTTTGTAATCATATTCAAGACTTCTCAAGGCTGATCTTATGAGCCTAAATTCTTTGTAAGTACATTTAATTATGTACTCGTCATATTTAACTTTCATTTGTTTAATAGCTCCTTATACTGATTCATTATTGACGGTACAAAATGAGCATATCTCATAGTTACTTGTATGCTTTTATGTCCTAACCATGCAGACACTACAGGTAGCGGAACCCCCTTCTGCAACATCCTTGTACACGCTGTATGCCTTGTTATATGCGGTGTGTACCATTCTGTTTTTTCGTAACCTAAATCTCGCCTAGCTAAATTCCACCCTGCATACTTCCATTTACTATCAAATGGAAATAACTTATCGTTGTCATCACACCACCCTAAATGATCGTATAAAAGTGATGCTGCTTTCTCTGTAATAGGTATTGTAATTTGACTATTATTTTTCCTTTCTTCTACTGTAATTTGACCATGTTCAAAATCTATATTACGTTTTTTTATATTAAACATTTCACACCATCTAAGACCAGTTTCAAGCCCTATAGTAGAAAGCTGCTTATGTAAATTAAAATTTAGTTCAGCAAACCTAGCTAACAACTTATCTTCCATATCAGCAGTAAGAATATGTATATCGTTGTTGCCACCTTTTAAATTATTAGGTGCAGTAACAGCTTCTATATAACCATCTAACACCATTTCTTTCAGCGTTGTTTGTAGCCTACCTTTATAGACGTTTATTGTTGTATTTTTTCTATTTTTTTCTACTAAAAAATCTATTAATTTATTTATGTCTTTTGCTGTTATTTTGTTTACTGGTTTATCACCAATAATCTTAGTAATTATCTTCATTTGTTTTAGATAATCACCAGCACTTGCAAGACCGTTTAATCTTCTTTTGTAATAAATAAAAGTTGCTTGCGAAAGAGTAGGCATTTTGATGCCTTTAGTTTTGTAACTGAGCATAATAATAAAAATTAAAGTTTTTCTAATAAATTTAAATATTTTTCTTTATTCCACTCTTGCTCTGACTTCTCATGTGTTGTAAATTTTTCACCACATGATGAGCATTTTCTTCTTCTCCAAACGTAGTTAACTTGTCTTTGTTTACCATTAATAGTTTGCCTATTGATAGTACTTACGCAGACATTCTCGGTGCTTTCACAATAAGGGCATTGAAGCATTTATTCCTCCATTTTTATAAGGTGTATATGTTTTAATTCTGAATTGTCCAACTGCTTTTGCATTTGCTCAAAACAGAATAAAGTTTTTTGTATCTTTATTAGCTCTTGGTGCTGCTCAATATCAAGATCAAAGAAGCATTGCCAATCTGCTACAAAATCGCCTGTAGTATCTGCTATAGGCATATAAACATCACTAAATAGTTTTGTTTCTATATAGGGATGTGATCGTAGTTCATAGGTATCAGAAAGCCAGAACCACCTACCATGTAATTCTGACTTGTATGCAAATATTTTTTTTATCATTGCTGCACCTCCTGTAATACTTTCTTTAACTCTTTTAGTTCTGCAATAGTTTTTTCTATTTGAGCTATTGCTTTTGTATGTTCTTCTAGTAGTTGCTTTTGACTTATCAATCGTTGATCGGTTCGCCAAACTAGATTGTCTTTAAATTTTGCAGTTTCCATTAAACTATACCTCCATTATCTATCTCTTTTTTTGCGTCATCTACAGTTTTAAAATCTTCCCCCCATGTTTCTATAAATGGATCTTCTTTTAAAATTTTGTTGACGTTATAGTATGGTTTTTGATGTTCATCATATAAAGTGACAATATCAAAACCCTTGTAAAATTGTGTTTCCATAATTAGATAAAATAAACTGAGCAAACCTAGCCTAACTGATTGTATATAATATTGCAACTATTGTTTAATATTACCAATAAAAAAACCGCCCTTTTACAGGCGGTCTAATTACTGTTGCAAACAATTCTATTATGCAAACATATCGCTAATACAAACAATATGAGAATCTAATTGTGGATCTTTCCAAGAAGTCCAAACAGTATCTTCACCGCAGAATTTATCTTCTAATAGATGCAAAATAGCGTACTGTATTTGCTCTTTCATTTGATAAACTGCATCATCACGCCATGATGGATCTTCACAACTTTGATACTCCCACCCTTTAAGCATACCGTAAACCTGTAATAAACCTTTTGCATCCTTTTCTGCTACCCATTTAGTAACAGTTGATGATTTTTTGAACTGGTATTTATTAAACCAAATTCTTTCTTCTGGTTGTAGCTCTTCGTCATTTGGATAACGATATTTTAGGCTGTTTACGTTAGCTTCTAGCAAGTGGTCAAACACTACTTTATGAGGTGCTAACCCCTTATGTGTTTTCGATGCTTCTAATAAAAGTAACCTAGCAATCCTTTCACATTCAAAATTTTCTAATTTTTTAGTAATTGGTGCTGAATAATAGGCTTGATCTATTGCCCTTTGTGAATCTACATAATTTGGTGCTTTATAAAACTCTCCGTAAAGAGTAGCTAAAGCGTTTAAGCAATCTTGATCGGTTAAGTGGGCTGACATAGTAAAAAAATAATGTACTGAGCAGACCTAACCTAGCATAATGTTTGTAATATTGCAATCAATAGCCAATAAAAAACCCCTAAGTAAAAACTTAAGGGTTTTGTAAAGCTAACCTAGCCTAGTAAATCGTCATAATCTTCTGGGTTCTCTTTTAATAGGTTTGTGGCGTTTTGAATCATCAAAGCCACTTGAGATCTATTAAAAGGATTAGAGGTTATGTTGATATTTTCCCAGACTCTTAATTCAATTTGTGTAATGTATTTAAGATACTCAAAGTGTGTTAACTCATTAAGGTTAACGCCCTCTAGTTCTTCTCTTACAATCTGCGGAACTGCATCAAATAAATTCATAATCATTTAATTTTAGATAGGATTTTTTCTAGTTTTCTAAGGGTTTTAATATCTAAGTTATTAATAACCTTAGTGTTGATAGCTTTATTAAAAGCATCATTAATTTTGTTTTGTTTTTCCATAAATAAAAAATGGGATAACGTGAGCAACAAGAGATCTCAATAAAGAGTCTCTTTTACTAGTAGTAGGATTAACTACTACTAATAAGAGAGAATCTAAAAAGAACTAAGAACCCATTATAAGATTCTTAGCTTTTACAGCTTGACCAATAACGGTTAAAAGGTGCTTTGGTTCTTTCTTTAATACTTTTATCCACCCTGCAAGGTAAGAAGCGTGTATATCGTCATTAGAGTCTATTTGAAACTCATTACAACATAACCAGCTTGTTGTATCTGCAATTAATTCCTCAGTTGCATATAAATCTGAACCAAAGACCGCAGACTTGTCTGTTATGCCTTTACGGTTTAAACGCTTCTTATGTCCTGTTGAATGTCCTAGTTCGTGACTAGTAACAGCAACAAACAATGAGTTAGTCTCGAATCTATTTTGACTTGGGACTTGAACATAATCATTAATAGGATCATAAAAAGCAGAATTGCCACCCTGCTTAATATCTATTTTTTGATTAGTTGCATAATTCATTAATTGCTTAATTGCTTTTGCTTCTTTTGCACTAACTGGTGTTTGGTTTAATGCAACTTCTTTATTTAATTCTGCAAGTCTATTAATTAATTTTTCCGATTTCTCGAAACAATCTAAATTAAAAACTCTGCAAGGTGTAAATAAAGTAAATGCAGTAAACTCTTTATTTCCGTTAATGTCTAATACTGGTTTACCGTTAGTATCTAGTAGTTCTTTCTTAATGGCTATTGGCCTTAAGATGATAGAACCTTTAGAACCTTTTTTAATCTTTAATCCAAAAGACCTAGCCTGAGCAAAACCCATCCAATAAGGACTAGTAAAACCTCTACAAATTCTGGCAATTTCTAAGCAAATTAGATTGCCGTTTTGGTAAGGATCCCCAGTAACAAAATTGGTATGTTGTTGTTCTGCTGTCCAAGTCCTTCTAAATGGATTAGTTCCCTTCTCCATTATTTGAATTAAAGAGTTAGCAAGCTCTTCATATCCTTTATTAGGATCAAATTCTTTCTTAGATTTTCTAGGTGCGGATGCTGTCATTTGTTTAGTAAGTAATTGAGCAACAGTAATTAATTAATAATTACTATTAGTAGTATTACATAGTTTTTATTAATTGTCTGCTTTATTGCTAATAATTTGTTTTATTTGTTGTTTTTTTTATTAGTACAAAATTAAAAAACGTGAATACAGGTACGCTAGTTCATTTGTACTACAAGTAGTTATATCAATGGATCTCAAGGAAATTGTATAAATTAAGGATTTTTTTTTGTACTACTTTTTGTATTAGTTATCTATTAGTATCTACCCATTAAAACTTAGCGATTATTTAGACATATATAGATAAAAAACTACAGACTAACCCTATTAATAGTAAAAAATTATTGTATATAATTTATAACCCTAGTTATTGCAATATTTTTTGTATATTTTTATCTTTTTTTTGACTTTTTTCTATAGCAAATGGGGGATTTTTAGTTTTACATATATGCGTAAGCCCTTCAAATTTTTGCGGTTAAATTATTTTGGATATGCAGAAGCAGAAGAACTTAGGATTAATCTTAAGGGTGAACCCTAAGTATATATATAAGGGGGTGCAGACCAGATGACCCCCTTATAGTGGAGAGTAAGTGTTGCTCAGTTACATATCCTATAGTGAGTGTTAATAGGAATTAGTTAAAAACCCATCATTATTTTGATTAGAATTTCTTATTTGTTGAGGGGTCATCCCCATAGCGGTTTGGGTTACGGTGTTGTTCATAGCAGCACCCCAGTTTGATAGATGGGTCATCATTAGTTCAGACTTACGTTGTTTAATATTTCTATCTTCATCTTGAGCCATATAGTCTGTCCAGTAACCAACAGCACCAGCTAGGGCATCTAAGATGTCATCATGTACAAGAGAACCTCTATGACGAGATATTCTGGACATTTGATATACCAGTTGTAGCTTTAATCTTCTTTCGGGAGGTTCTTGAGAGTTAGAACGAAGGTCTTTTTCTATTATTTTACGGTCTATTATCAGGCGGTGAGAGTTCATTACAGGCTCTAGGGTATCTATTATGCGTAGTTCTTTGGTTTTATTGTTTCTAACGTCTTGTACTTCGCAGGGATGATACCGCATGAGGAAGGGTTTTAGCAGTTCAGCAAACATACCTCCTCCAAAGTTTTGCTCTACGAGGATAGAATTTATCTTATTGTCTCTAGCAATGCGTGATAATTTTTCTAAAACAGCGTCAGAGTAGCCACCGACAAGGCCACCAGCATCAGTAACGAAGAGATTACCGTTAAGCATCTTTACACAGGCATAACCTGTAGCATCTTTACCCTTACCAGATGGGTCAACAAACATAACTGAGCCTGTATATTCTATAAAATCACCAAATTCTTGGGCTGGTCGGTAAAATCTGTCACCATTGAAGCCAACACAGGGTAAATCTTGTAGTACATACTCAGGAGAGTTAGACCATATCACTTTTTCTGGTGCATATTCTTGGTTTACAGAGCTAATAACAAGATCACGCAGCTTTAATGGGTATCTGTCTTGATCTGAAAGGGTAGTATCTAACATAAACTGTAGATTAAACCCAGAACGCCCATAGGATGCTTCACGTTCCATCAAATCAATGTCTGAGAATCTATCAGGGTCAACAGGATCTTTAGGCTTTACAAGCTCTTCTGATAGCTTCTGAGCTAATTTAGGTGCAAGCCTATCTCCATAGTTGTTTTTTAGGTCAGGGTATCTAGCTGTCCATATCCTAGTTTCATATCCTCTTTCTTCTAGCGTTAGATATAAACTATTTTCTACTTGTGGTGTACCAAGAAATGTAACCTTCCCATTAGGTTTTAATATAGCGTCAAATTCTTTTACAGCTTCCGCAAGTTTATCTCTCATGGGTTGAGTAAAACTATTATTAGGAACTTCTACATCATCAGCTATAACTTCATCAGCACGACTACCAGCCATCTGTCCTAAAACACCACAGGATTTTACAGATGGTGCATGGTCAGCTTGAGCAGGTGCAACATCAAAACTAATCTTGGAGTTACGTTGATGATCTTGTGGTATTAATGGCGATAATAAAGGCATTTCATTTATTAGTCGCATAGTAAATGTAGAAAAGTTATCTGCTCTTTCTTTACTGGCTGATACTACAAGAAACTTTAGCTGTGGGTTCATACGAAGTCGCCACACCACATAAGTACTTGTAATCCAACTTTTACCTACACCTCTAAATCCTTGTATAATTTTACGTCTGTTTCCATATTGTAGATATTCAGCAATATCTAACTGAACAGGAGTAGGATCAGGTAAATTTAGATGTCTCCAAGTAATAATTAAGAAATATCTAAAGTCGTGTAGCTTTTTAGGTAGAGGTTGCAATTATAATTCACTAGCAGGTATTACTTCTAGGTCTGGTAGGTTGTTCATAATATCTTCTAAACCATTTTTTTCTGTAGGAATACACTCAATACCGTTATCTTTTAAGAATTGTCTAGCTACGTTTAGATCACCAGCCTTTGCATCACCGCTTTTTACTCTATCTATCAACACATCAGTTAAAGTACTATGCAAATCTTCTAACTTTTCTAAATCCTTGTTAGTCATAGCTACTGTTTTTGTTTAATATAATCACTTTTGATTTGTTTTGCCAAACAGAAGATACTTAATTTTACCAAAAAACCCTAGTTTTCTTACCTTTTTGTATAGCTCTACACCTTTTTCGTAACGATATAACTTAGTTTCTATCTCAGATATACGCATTATTGCAGCAGTAAGCAACATATCTTGCATTTTTGTATATTTTACTAGGTCTAAACAGTAAGCTCTTATAGCTTCATCAGGTAATTGTTCTGTTTCACGTTGTTTTAATAGGATTTCAAACTCTATTTCTGGCGGTGGGTTGCCGATAAGTACCTTAAAAAACTCTTTATGCGTCATATCAGTTTAGCTTTGGAAAGAGTTGTTGCTCAAGAAGATCAACAGCCCTGTCATCAAGACTATTTGAGGTCTGCTTGCAGATTGCACGAAGCAGATCCACGATAAGTCGCTTCACAGCAGTTGTAGTAAAGAACTTTAGTAATATTGGTTTTAAGATTTTAAGCATAATAATCTTGTGTTACTTTCCAAACATAGCTACATTGTTAGTATTAAACAAGAGTCTTAACCTTTCATGGAAGATCAAGAGCCTAGTAAAGTCGAAACCATTGTCAAAGTTTGTGTACTTCTGTGGTCGGCA
>VTLG01002784.1_pt1 | contig 18045 bp, 22 predicted proteins | sample 4694571 | NCBI WGS metagenome assembly VTLG01 (sample SAMN12604809, study PRJNA352737) | marine metagenome | biome: ENVO:00000447; feature: ENVO:00000209|ENVO:00000569|ENVO:01000036; material: ENVO:00002151; isolation source: viral sequences binned using virsorter ... | reverse complement strand
TACATCGATAGACGCGAAATATTGACTGCAAAGATTGATATGATGTCAAAGGACGACATACTCACTCGCCTCGAACAGTTGATAAAGAAAAGAGCGACGGATTCTAATATCATAGAAGGAGACTTTGCATCCAAAGATTAACTGCTCTACTCTATCGCTCTACTCTATCGCTCTATCAATCCGTCCATCAATCTTTTTCCTAGTCCCAGTCCCTCTTTCCGTCCGTCGCTGACTGGATATAAATAGTTTAATCTCCGATTTGACAGCTTCTTTATACTGCTTTACTTTGGTACCAATCCGACATACAATATAACTATATTAACGGGGTAGTTCCCACTATTAGAAAGGAGAATATTATGAAGATAGATAAAAACTACAAAGCAGGCACTCAAAAGAGTTCTGTGGATTACAGTGCAGTAGTCACATTGATTGCTACACCTACGGGGAAATTTCCACCCCAAGCTGGAAAGATTGTCGAAGCTTTACTAGCTGCGAAAGACTACAGTCTTACAGTTGGTGAGTTAGTTGGAACTGATGGTTCGACTGATTCTGCTTTAGATAAAGCTGGATTGGTAACAGTCCAAACACCGATGGATATCTGGACTCATTACAGAGCTAGACTCATCGAAGAAGGATTAGTAACGATTAGCTAGACTAATTGACTGATTCCAAAGGGCGACTTCGGTCGCCTTTTTTGTGCTCGTCTCTGGTCTACTCTATCCATCACTCTACTCTATCCCTCAATCTACTCTATCACTCACTCTATCGCTCGCTCTCTCCCACCCACCCTCCCTCTCTGGAAAAAATATAATCCGTCCGTCCGTCGTTCTTAAAATCTTAATACTAAACTAACTAACTTAACTAGCTTATATAACCTAACTAACCTATATAAATTAATTAAACTAATTTACTTAATACCCTTGTAATCTTCCTAGATTAGTATAATATTAACAATATGAATATGAAAAAACAGGTTAACGCACCTAAAAGCGTTGAGGTTGATACAACCAAGAAACAGAATGTATCAAGATATGCTACTAGAGTTAATACTAGTGGCGGTAATAGACTGAATGATAAAACAGTAGTAGCTGTTAATCATGCGGTCGCTGATAAAGTAATTGATACTATGCCTACGCAAGTTCAATTACTTATTATGAATATTGATGAGATAACGGAACAACTAGATAAGTGTTCTATGTTATCACTCAATAATAAGTGGGATGATAGATACAGCTATGAGCAAGACGCAACAGTTGTATTAGCTCATTACTTATCAAAGTTTAATAGCTTAGGTAAAGTAAATGATAAGGGTATAAAAAATCCTGACACTTACAAAGGCTTTGATAAAGAAACATTAACTAACTTGTTTACCATAACAGTTAGTTAATTTAACTCACTTATTCATACAGGGCTACATTAGTAGCCCTTTTTTTATGCCCACATATCTACTATACCTTTAACTTAAACTACCTTTATATAAAGCCCTATACCCCCCTAACGCTATCAGCTCGGGTCCCACCCACCCGCCCTTTAGTTTCAGCCTCAGTTTTGCAACTACTTTACAAATAAGTCCCTAGTGAAAAAATTTTGCGAAAAAATTTTTTTCGATTATACTTTTGTTATGTCAACTGACGCTAGAACAAGAGAATACAACAGAAGATTAGCTGAACTAGAAAATTTTATCACTGATAATCGTTTAGTTTCTAAAGAAGCACAGATGAGTTCATTAAGTGGTGAAGGATATAAAGACCCAAGATTTACTGTTAGTTTCGATAACCCCTTAATAGATAAATTTGCTTTATTTCCACTAGCAGGGGAAGGTAGTGGGTATCAACCTCAGTCTGCAGAATTAGGTATGAGTGGAGAAAATTCAATGTTAGAACCTGCTATTGGTGGACGATATAATCCACGTACAGACGTTGTAATGTTTAAAGACCCTAATAAAGGTATAACCCCAGATTATCTAAAAAGTCTGGGTATTAAATATGAGCCAGGTGATTACAAACGTTCAGAAGATATACAAAAACATGAGTTAGTACATAGAGCAGCACAAAATAGCGGATATTTAGATTTTTTTCATACTAGTGAATTTTTAAAAGAAAACGCAACTACAAAATATTTAAAAGGTGGTTTAGCTGAATATTTAAAACCTTTAATTAATGAAGTTCTTGCTGAATCTTATGAAGACACTGATGGTTTAGAAAATAGAATAAGGTTTAGAGTTAGTAGGTTTAATATAAAAGATGATATGAAAAAGATAGTTGCTGATGAAATGATTGAAAACGTTGATGTTTTAAAACAAGACTTCGAAAACTATTTAAAATCAATATCTAATCCTGATGAAGTAAAAGCTACTCGTATGGATGAAATAATGTTAGAATTATCGGAGGAAAAATGAAAGGATTACTTAAAAATATAGTAGGAGCTGTTGCTCCAACATTAGGCTCAGCTTTATCAGGTCCTATGGGCGGCATGGCTGGCGGGGTCATAGCTAAAGTATTAGGGGTAGATAATAACCAAGCTTCTATAGAAACCGCTATGCAAAACGCAACCCCTGAACAGTTGTTAGAGATTAAAAAAGCAGAAAAAGATTTCGAAGTTAAAATGAAAGAACTTAACGTTGATGTCTTTAAATTAGAAACGCAAGAAAAACAACACGCTAGAAGTATGTTCTCTAAAGATTGGACAGCCCGTATTATAGGGATAGCTATGATTGGTGGGTTTTTAGGTTATATCTTTTTAGTTACCTTACAACCCCCTGAACAAAATTCGGAAGCGTTAATAAATTTGGTACTCGGTTATTTAGGTGGTTTAGCGTCAGCCGTAATAAGCTTCTACTTCGGTGCTTCTAACAAAAGTGAGTAAGGGCAGTAGACCACGACCCGTGGACCGTGATAAGTTCAACGCTAACTTCGATAAAATATTTAAAGATAGAAAAAAATCCGCCGCGAACCAAGAATCCCATCCCAAAGATTAACTACTTTACTTTTATTTTGTAAATATCGTTTTACAAAAGACGGGTTTTTAACATATACTTTGTAAATGGCTGAACCAACACCAGACGTCGGAACTATAGAACCAATACCATTTTCATCGACTCCGCTGATGGATAGGATTTATAATTATATAAATCAACCTTTAAATACTGAAGACCCTCTACAAAATATTGTAGAAAATGTAGCTGATTTTATTCCTGGACTATCTACAGCACTAGCTAGACGTAGAGGGGATAAACTAGGAGAAGCTTTATCTTATTTAGATTATATTCCTGGCGGTGCTATACCTGGCGAAATGATATCGTTTGCAGCAAAACGAGCTAATATAATTAAACGATTAAAAAGAGAAGAAGAAATACAAAAAAGGGCTGACGCTACTGAAATGGCGGGTTCTGTAAAAGAAGAAGTTAGATTAATTAAACAACTTAAAAAACTAGACGCAGAAGAAGCAGCAAGAAAAGCAAAATTTAGAATTGACGATGATTATGTTCCTACTCCTAAAGGATATACGTATAAAGCTCCACCTGAAGGTGCATTATTTCGTGGCGATAAAAGTGGGATGAAAAATTTTGATATTACAGATACTTCTGATATTGTTCCATCCGCAGGTATTTATTCTTTAATAGACTTTACAGACCCTAGATTTAAAAGATTCGCAGAAGGAATGCCTAGTAGAGGCGGCAAAGGTTCAGGGTATGTTATAAAACCTAATTTTGAAAATACTTTAGATATTGATAATATTCCACCTGATTTTCTTAAAAAATTAGAAAATATGGATTTGTTTAGAAACCGTCCTAGTAGAGATTTAACGGGCGGTATTGGTGATTTATATTCTAAAAAACGAACTGATTTACAATTAGATACTATCTTACGAGGCGGTCCAGGAAGTATAAATAAAACACCTTCAGGACTTTCACAAGATATAGCCGATATTTTTACTAAAGAAGGTTATGACTCTTTACGTTTTCCACCTAGAGCAATGAAAGGTGAAAGCGATACTATAATTTCGTTAAACCCTAAAAATTTAGATATTGTAGACGAAATACCTTATGACCAACTTGATGATTTTATAAGACAGCTACTAAGTGGACAATAAAGATAAATTAAAAGCTCTAAAAAATATAGACCTTTCGCATTTAGATAAAGCTGAAGCGAAAGAGTTTACTGTTTTATTAGAAGAATTAAGTAAACGCGAATTCCAAGAAAAAGCAACAAGTACTTTTATGGAGTTTGTTAAATCTATATGGAAAGAATTTATTAACGGCGACCACCATGTAAAAATGGCAAAAGCTTTTGATGATATAGCTACAGGTAAATTAAAACGTTTAATTATTAATATGCCTCCTAGACATACAAAGTCTGAGTTTGCATCACATTTGTTCCCTGCTTACCTTTTAGGTAAAAATCCTAAATTAAAAATTATAGAAGCAACCCACACCGCTGACCTTGCAGTTAATTTTGGTAGAAAAGTTAGGGATTTAATTGACGGTGAAGAATATAAAGAATTATTTCCTGAAACAGAATTAAAAGCAGATAGCCGTTCTGCAGGTAAATGGTTAACAAATAAAGGCGGCGAATATTACGCCGCAGGTATTGGTGGTGCGTTAGCGGGTAGAGGTGCTGATTTATTTATTATTGATGACCCACATTCAGAACAAGACGCTATGTCTGATAAAGCGATGGATGAAGCTTACGAATGGTTTATGGCAGGTCCTCGTCAAAGGTTACAGCCTGGAGGTGCAATCGTCATAGTTATGACCCGTTGGAATAAAAAAGATTTAACAGGTAGATTAACTAAGAAAATGGCACAAGACGAAGGTGCTGACCAATGGAAAATTATAGAATTTCCTGCAATACTACCTAGCGGTAATCCACTTTGGAAAGAGTTTTGGAAGTTAGAAGAATTAGAAAGTATAAAAGCTTCCGTTAGTCCGTCTAAATGGGCGGCACAATATATGCAAAGACCCACAGGTGAAGGTATTTCTATTATCCCTAAAGATTGGTTTATGGTTTGGGAGGAAAATAAACCACCTAAATGTGAATATATAATCCAGTCTTATGATACTGCGTTTTTAAAATCAGAAAGAGCTGACTTTACTGCTATAACAACATGGGGAGTTTGGTATCCTGAAGGTAAAATCGGTGATGAGATGTACGCAGGTAACGAAGCACATTTAATTTTAATAGATTGTATAAAAGAACGGTTTGATTTTCCTGAATTAAAACAAGAAGCGTTACGATTATATGATTATTGGGAACCTGATACTGTAATTATTGAAGCTAAAGCTAGTGGTATTCCTTTAGTACAAGAATTACGTAGAGTAGGTATTCCTGTAAACACTTTTAGTCCAGGAAAAGGTCAAGATAAAATTGCAAGATTAAATTCGGTATCACCTATTTTTCAAGATGGAAGAGTTTGGGTACCTGATAATAGATTTGGCGAAGAACTTATGGAAGAAGTTTCTGATTTTCCCGCAGGCGAAAATGACGACTTAGTTGACGCAACAACTTTAGCATTAGCAAGGTTTAGAGAAGGTGGTTTTTTACAATTAACTACAGATTATTTTGAAGAAGAAACTCCTTATGTGGGAGAAAGGGTTTATTATTAATTAAAATAGGTTATGATTTGAAAATATGGCTATAGAAAAACAATCTTTATCAGCTGTTCCTATGCAAGAGGAAGCTATTGAACTTGAAATAATGCCTCAGGCGGAAGAAGAAACAGAATTATTCGTACAACCTGACGGCTCAATTATTCGAGGCAGTGAAATGCCAGACCAAGCTACGTCAAAGTTTGGAGAAAATTTAGCAGAAACTTTAGATGACCGTGAATTAAATACAATCGCTAATGAATTAGTCGGTAATTTTGAAGATGATTTAGATTCACGTAACGATTGGTTTCAAACTTATACCGAAGGGTTAGATTTATTAGGAATAAATTCTGATTCAAGGTCACAACCTTTTATTGGAGCTTCAGGAGTTCATCATCCGATACTCGCAGAAGCCGTAACCCAATTCCAAGCACAAGCGTATAAAGAAATGTTGCCAGCAGGCGGACCCGTTGATACAGAAGTTTTAGGAATTACTGATAATGCTAAATTAGAAAAAGCAAATAGAGTTAAAAACTTTATGAATTATCAGATAACTTACAAAATGGAAGAATACGACCCAGAAATGGACCAATTATTATTTTATCTTCCACTTTCTGGTTCCGCATTTAAAAAAGTTTATTACGACCCTGCAGTTGGACGGGCAGTAGCACGTTTTGTTAAGTCAGAAGATTTAGTTGTTCCGTATTACGCAGTAGATTTATTAACTTCTCCTAGAATTACCCACGTAATTCATATGAATGAAAACGAATTACGTAAATTACAGCTGTCTGGTTTCTATAAAGACGTCGAAATGATGTCTCCAGGAAGCGGATTAGAAGAAACAGACGTAGATGATAAGATAGATGAGCTACAAGGGTTAAGTAGAACGATATCTGATGAAGAATTTACCCTTTTAGAGATGCATGTTGACTTAGATTTAGAAGGATATGAAGATATAGACGAAAATGGCGAAGAAACAGGGGTAGCTTTACCGTATATTGTAACTATTTGTAAAGATAACAACGAAATTCTTGCAATTAGACCAAATTACGACGAAAAAGACCCAATGAAGAAGAAAATTGAGCATTTTACCCATTATAAGTTCCTTCCTGGACTTGGATTTTACGGTTTTGGCTTAATTCACATGATGGGAGGCTTAACTAAGTCAGTTACAGCGATTTTACGTCAATTAATAGACGCAGGAACACTTTCTAACCTTCCAGCAGGGTTTAAATCACGTGGATTAAATATTCAAAAGCATGATGACCCGTTACAACCTGGAGAATGGCGAGATGTCGATGCTCCTGGTGGTAGATTACAAGATGCTTTCCTTCCTTTGCCCTATAAAGAGCCAAGTGCAACATTATCTACTTTACTAGGAGCATTAGTTGAATCTGGTAAAAGATTTGCAGCTACAGTAGAAGACCCAACAGGAGACGGTAATTCTGAAGCACCTGTAGGCACAACAGTTGCATTAATGGAAAAAGGACAAAGAATTATGTCCGCTATCCACAAAAGATTACATTACGCACAAAGATGTGAGTTTAAAATATTAAAAAGAGTTTTTGGCGAGTTTTTACCACAACAATACCCATATCAGGTACAAGGGGCTTCTGAAAACGTATTTAAAGAAGATTTTGATAATTCTGTAGATGTTATACCTGTTAGCGACCCTAATATTTTTAGTATGACGCAAAGAATAACTTTAGCCCAAACACAACTACAAATGGCACAAGCAGCACCAGAATTACATGATTTAAGAGAATCTTATAAGAAAATGTATATAGCTTTAAATATTAAAGACATAGACGCATTATTACCTCCAGAAGCTGAAGTACCTCCGAGAGACCCTATTAGTGAGCAACAAGCTGCGTTAACAGGAGACCCAATAAAAGCTTTCGATTTTCAAAACCATGAAGCATATATAGCAAGTCACAGTGCGTTTTTACAAAACCCTATGGTACAGTCAAACCCACCAGTAATACAAGCTATAACTGCAAATATACAAGAACATCAGGCGATGTTATATAAAATACAAATAGAACAAGCGATGGGTCAACCTTTACCAGAAATGCAAGATGGTCAAATGCCGCCTGAAGTTATGAATCAAATAGCTCTTATGGCAGCACAAGCAACACAACAAGTTACAGGGCAAGCACAAGCGATGGCACAAGCACAAGCGATGGCACAACAAAACCCACAAATGGAAATGTTCCAGCAACAACTACAATTAGAAAAAGAACAGTTAATGCAAAAAGAACAAGAAGATGTACGTGATAAAGAAGTACAGCTTACAAAAGCTGAACTAGACGCACAAGTTAAACGTGAAAAAATAGAAGCTGATGCTAAAAAAGAAGATACAAAAGCTGCTATTGATTTACAAGAATTAGAGCAAAAGTCTAAAGCTGATGCTGATAAGAACTTTACTGAATTAGTTAAAACTGTTCGGGATAGTAGAAATAAAAATGGAGAAAAATAATGCGTAAATATTACGATAATGATAAGTACCCTTCTCCTTCACCTAAGAAAACTAAGGCAGCCCCTAGTTTTCCAAGTGTCGAAGATAGTACAAAAACACAGTCTGTTAAAGCAGGTGAAGTAAATACTGATGCACAAGGCAACATAGTTGGCAAAAAAGCAAAAGTAAAAGCTGCTTATGGACAGACTAAAGGACTTCTTTGGTATAACTACATTAAATAGTGGATTATATCTTAGCTACGGAGCATTTACTCCGTAAATTTCGTGAGAGAAAAGAAGCTCTTACGCAGACACTAGCTTCTGGAAGTATTGAAGATTTTGAACAATACCAAAGAATAGTTGGTGAAATAGCAGGTTTGAATTTCGCTGAACAGGAAATTCAAACTTTACATTCTAATATGGAGGATGCAAATGACTAGTAAAGTCGAACCAAAAACTGTTCCAGATAGAGTATTAAGAGATTTCGGAAGTAAGGAAGCTCCTGACGTAAGTTCAGAACCTGTAATTACCCCAGATAACTTAGACTCTCATGCGGAATCTTTACCTAAACCAACTGGGTATCGTATTTTAATATTACCTTTCACACAATCAAGTATAACTAAAGGTGGCATACATTTAGCTAAAGCAACTGTTGATAAAGAAAGATTAGCAACTGTTGTTGGTTATGTTGTTGCTATGGGACCTGATGCTTACGGAGACTTACATAAGTTTCCTGAAGGTGCTTGGTGTAAAGAAGGTGATTGGGTAATCTTTGGTAGATATGCAGGAGCTCGTTTTCAGATAGAAGGTGGCGATATGCGACTTTTAAATGATGACGAAATCTTAGCTACTATAGACGACCCAGAAGCAATTTTATCATAACAATCTTGAGGAGGACTCATGCAAAATAATGAAGCAGAAAAAATAGAATTAGAACTTCCAGAAGGGGAAGTCGATATTCATGAAGCAGATGTTGATGATTCTATAAAAGAAGAAACAGCACCTGTAGAAGAAAAAATCGTTGAACAAAAAGACGAATTAGACGAAGTAACAGATTCAGTACAAAAACGTATTGATAAGTTAACTTATAAAATGCGAGAAGCAGAAAGACAGCGAGATGAAGCTGTAAATTATGCTCAAAGCATTAACCAAAGTAATACTCAGTTAAAAGAAAAATTAAAGAATTCTGATTCTTCCCTTTTCAAAGAGTACGACAATAGGGTACAATCAGAAATAGCAGGAGCCAAAATTTTATTAAAAGAGGCTCAAGATGCAGGAGATGGTGAAGCTGTAGCTGAAGCAACAGAAAAACTTTCTAGAGCTAGTGCTGAAGCAGAAAACCTTAGAAGGTTATCTGCACAACACGCAGTTAAAGAAAAGAATAGTGTTGAAGAAGTTCCAGTAGAAAACTATCAACCTACATTACAACCTCAGACCAGAGGACCTGACCCTAAAGCAGAGAAATGGGCTGAGAAAAATAAATGGTTTGGAGATGACCAAGCAATGACGTTTGCAGCATTTGGAATACATAAAGAATTAGTTGAAAGTGGTTACGACCCTTCTTCTGATGATTATTACACTGAAGTAGATAAACGTATGCAAGATAATTTCCCTCATAAGTTTTCAGAAGAGCAATCTGCCCCCGTGCAACAGGTTGCTGCCAGTAGCAGAGGTGCTAGTGGTAAAAAATCATCACGCAAAATAAAGTTGACACCTAGTCAAGTAGCGATAGCTAAAAGACTAAACGTGCCGCTAGAAGAATATGCTAAGCATATCGAAGGAGTATAAAAATGACAGACGAAAATAAAACAACAGAAGTCGCAACGGACAGAAACTCTAGGTCCGCAGAGACACGAGACTCTCAAACTCGCAGAACGCCTTGGAAACCCCCGTCAATGTTAGACGCACCAGAAGCACCTCCTGGATATCAATTCAGGTGGATTCGTGAAGCTACTAGAGGACATGATGATAAATCTAATATGTCTAAACGTATTAGAGAAGGATATGAACCTGTGAGAGCAGAAGATTATCCTGATTTTGAAGCACCAACAGTAGATAGCGGAAGCAATAAAGGAGTAATTGGGGTTGGAGGTTTAATTCTCGCTAAAGTACCAGTTGAAACCGCACAAGAACGTACAGAGTATTTTCAAGACCAAGCAAGAACTGCTATGGACGGTGTAGACCAAAACTTTATGAGAGAAAGCGATGCTAGAATGCCTATTAAGGATAGTGATATTCAAAGAACTTCTAAAGTCGCATTCGGTAGTAAGACTACCGATAAAGGAACTTAATAATAACAATGTATTTAGACAAAGGAGATAATCATGGCTAATACAAATAAACCCGATGGTTTTACCCCTGCGTATCATATGTACGGTGGTGTTATTCGTCCTGCTAAAATGAGAATCGCAAGTGCAACTAACGCATCAATCTTTTCAGGTGATGTAGTTAATTTATCTAGCGGATATGTCATTCAAGGCACGGCGACAGGCACTCCTATAGGTGTGTTTTACGGGGTATTCTATACCGCAACTGACGGTACTCCAACTTTTTCGAAAGTTTGGACTGCTGACACTGCGACACTAGGAAGTGCCGATGCAGAAGCTCTCGTTTACAATGACCCTGGAATTGTATACGAAGCTCAATTTACAGCAGGAACACCTGCCGTAAGCTTCATCGGTAACAAATACACTCTCTCCACTACTGCTGGTTCTACAACTAACGGTAGGTCAAAAGAGGGTGTGACTGCAACAACATCAAGTGGTGTAGCGTTATGTGTAGGATTCGCTTCGCAACCAAGCAACTCAATAGGTGCTTACGCGAGAGGATTATTCACATTCCCAACTAACACCTTTGCTGTATAATCTAAGGAGAATAAATAATGGCAATTAATAGAGCCCAACTAGTCAAAGAACTAGTACCTGGACTTCATGCTCTCTTTGGATTAGAGTATGAAAGATATAATAATGAACACGAAGACATCTTTGACACCGAAAGTTCTGAAAGAGCGTTTGAGGAAGAAGTAATGTTAAGTGGGTTTGGTGAAGCACCGACTAAGGGAGAAGGAGCAGCAGTCGTTTACGATACAGCTCAAGAATCTTGGACATCACGTTTCACACACGAGACAGTAGCATTAGCGTTTGCGTTAACTGAAGAAGCTATCGAAGATAACCTCTACGATACACTTTCTTCAAGATACACAAGAGCTTTAGCTAGGTCAATGCAAACTACTAAACAAGTGAAAGCAGCTAATGTATTAAACAATGCATTCAGTTCTTCATATGTTGGTGGTGATGGAAAAGAGCTTTGTGCTACAGACCATCCAACTGTTGCTAACGTGGACTTAAAAAATGAGCTAAGCACTGCAGCTGACTTAAATGAAACTTCTCTTGAACAAGCGTTGATTGACATCGCTGACTTCAAAGACGAAAGAAATCTTAAAGTTAATGCACAGGCGAAAAAATTAATTATTCCGCCTGCTTTGCAATTTGTAGCTGATAGACTCATGGACACTCCTGGAAGAGTTGGTACTTCAGATAATGACATCAATGCTATTAGAAACATGGGAATGATTTCTGATGGTTATGTTGTAAACCATTATCTTACAGATACTGATGCTTTCTTTATCAAAACTGACGTTCCTAACGGATTAAAACATTTCGTTAGAACTCCTGTATCAACTAGTATGGAAGGCGACTTCGAAACTGGTAATGTAAGATACAAAGCTAGAGAACGTTACAGCTTCGGTTGGAGTGATTGGAGAGGTATCTTCGGGTCACCTGGAGCATAACTCACTTTCGTGAAAAATTTAAGGGGACTTCGGTCCCCTTTCTTTTTTACAATTTATGGTATATCATGAGGAAAGTTCTAGGGAATATATTAACTATCTATCGACTGACCTAGCAGACAAGCCAAGACGATAGAATTTATTAAGGAGACTTAATATGGCAAAATCAACCTTTTCAGGTCCTGTACAATCATTAGCAGGATTTATATCAGCAGGTAATGCAAACGTAGTTAGCTTAACAGCAGACACTACTCTTACAGTAGCTTCGCATGCAGGTAAAATAATAACTTGTAATGACGCAGACGGTAAATTTACTTTACCTAGTATTGTAGCGACTGCTCCTGGAAGAGACGATGACCCTAATCAAACAAATAACTTAGGTGCGTCTTTCTTTTTTGTAGTCGAAACAGCAGCAACAGACATGGATATTTTAACTGACGGCACTGACAAATTTGTTGGTGGTCTTTACACTGGTGTAACAGACGCAACAGGTAAAACTTTTATTTCTGGTGCATCTAACGACGTTATTACTATGAATGGAAGCACTAAAGGTGGACTAGCGGGAAGTATCGTTAAAGTTACTGCTATGGCTTCGGCTAAGTATGCAGTAGAAGGTATTATACTAGGCTCAGGCACTTTAGTTACACCATTCGCAGACGCGTAAGGGAGGTAAACTATGGCTAATACAGTCACAGGACCAACTAATCAACTAGACGGTGAGAAAAAACTTATTGTTTACTGTTCTGTTTTATCAGACGGAAGTGCTAGTAGTACAACCCTAGTGGACGTTTCTGCTTTAAACACTTCAACATTAAACGGTAATTCATGTGCACACGTTTCTTTAAATAAAATTTGGTACACTTGTACGGGGGCACCTGATGCACCTGCTTCTCTTGATTGGGACGCTACTACAGATGTAACTTTTTTAACACTTGGTTACGATAATTCATTTGATTTTAGTGACATAGGTGGTTTAAAGAATACTGCAGCTTCAGGGTATTCAGGGGATGTACTTTTAGTTATTCCTTCAACTTCTGATGCAGGTAATGAATACACTGTTTGGTGTGAGTTTTTAAAGTATTACGAAGCTCCAGGTTCATAAACTATGGCGACTTCAGGTACTCGCACATTTAGTTTAAATGTAGCAACAGCTATCGAAGAGGCGTACGAGCTTGCAGGTTTGGAAGCTCGTACGTCTTATGATGCAATAACTGCAAGACGTTCTTTGAATATTATGTTTGCTGATTGGTCAAACAGAGGTATTCAAATGTGGGAAATAAATAAAGTAGAACTTACTTTAACTGAAGGAACTAGTGAATACACAATTAATGCTTTCGACATAGATATTTTAGACGCTTATATACAAAAAAATGTTAGCGATGTTGTTACTGATTATACTATAGACAGAATAGACAGAAATGAGTTTATAGGTATTCCTAATAAAGCAACTAAAGCCAGACCTACAGAATATTGGTTAGAACGATTGAAAACACCAGTGATTCATCTTTATCCAACACCAGAGAACTCAACAGACAAACTCATTTACTATGTTTGGCGTAGAATAGAAGACGCAGACGCGTCAATACAAGATATAGACATACCGAGCAGGTTTATGCCTTGTTTAGCTTCAGGGTTGGCTTATTACTTATGTTTAAAAAAGAACACACAAAAACTACCTATTATAAAACAACAATACGAACAAGATTTATTAAACGCTCTTAAATACGACGAGGATAGGTCTCCGTTGAAAATAGTACCTAAACATGAGTATATATAATGAGTTACGCTTCTGGTAAATTTGCTAAATTTGTTTGTGATACATGCGGTTTTGCTTATCCTTATAAAACTGTAAAAACGACTTGGGACGGTAATAGAGTATGTGAAGAGTGTTACGAGCCTAAACACCCACAATCAGACCCACCTAATATAGGAGCTGATGCAGAAGCTCTTTGGAAACCAAGACCAGAAGTTAAATTACCTAAAGCTCAATTAGGTGTTGTAATAACAAATAATGCTTCTGCTGCAGGAATGACTTTTAAAAGTGACCCAATAGGTAGTACACTAGAGGGACAAGAAATAACTGGAACACTTGGTGACGTAACAGTGAGTATAACATAATGGCAGGATTTACATATAGTGGATTAAAAACCGCAATACAAAACTATTTAGACAGTACCGAATCGACTTTTACAAGTACATTAGATACGTTTATTCAAACAACGGAAGAACGTATATTAAAATCAGTTGAATTACCTGTTTTTCGTAAAAATGTCGGCGGTAGCATGACGCAAAACAATACATATTTATCAACTCCCGATGATTTTTTATCTCCTTATAGTTTAGCTGTAATAGACGGAAGTAATAACTATTCTTATTTGTTATTAAAACAAGTTTCATTTATAAGAGATTACACACCAGCAGCAGCAACAACAGGCAAACCTCTTTACTACGCACAGTTTGATGATAACACTTTTATAGTAGCACCGACCCCTGATAGTAATTATTCTGTAGAACTTCATTATAATTATAGACCTAACTCATTAACAACAGTAGGAGATAGTAATCAAAGTTGGCTTTCTGAAAATGCTCCTAATGCTATGTTATATGGTTCGTTAGTAGAAGGAGCTGTGTTTTTAAAACAAGACCCTAATTCTATAGGATTATATGAAAGTAAATTTCAAGAAGCACTAGCATCATTAAAACTGCTAGGTGAGTTTAAAAACGTAAGAGATGAAGCTAGGAATGACCAAATAAAAATAATGTCGAAAGGAGTAGATAGTGTTTAGTGTTGATGTAAAAACAACAATGGGAGACGTTAATGTTCAAACAACAAAAAATAAAGGTTTAAGTCCTGAATATTGGACTGAAAGAATAATGGAGAGACTTATTAGTATTAGCGATAATGCAGACCCTATGGTAAAAGCACAGGCACAAGCATTTAAAGATAATATGGCACAAGTCGTTTTATTATATTTGAAACAAGCTATTATGAGCGATAGAGCCACAGTAGCAGGTTTATTAGAAAAACAAGGTCATAAAGATATGGCTGATATTATAAGGAGGCTGTAATGGCAATAACCCAAGCAATGTGTACTTCATTTAAAAAAGAATTAATGACAGCTACACACAATTTTACTGCTACAAGCGGTAATACATTTAATCTTGCTTTATATACAAGTTCTGCATCTTTAGGTGCTAGTACAACTGCGTATACAACAAGTAACGAAGTAAGTGGAACTAACTATAGTGCTAAAGGTGGTGCGTTAACTAATGTTACGCCAACTACTTCTGGCACAACTGCATTAACTGATTTTGCAGATTTAACTTTTAGTTCTGCTACTATAACTGCTAATGGAGCAATGATATTTAACGATAGTGCTTCAGGTGACCCTGCTGTCGCTATTTTAGCATTTGGTGGAGATAAAACATCAACTAATGGTGATTTTACTATTCAATTTCCAACAGCAGATGCTTCAAATGCTATTATTAGAATAGCTTAATAAATGGCAGGATGGGGTCGTTCTACATGGGGTACTGGTCCTTGGGGTCAGCCTGCCTCAGTCAGCGTTACTGTTAGCGTAACAGGGAATGCAGGTACAACAAGTTTAGGCTCCGAAACAGTTGTTTGTGACGCAAATATAGCTCAAACAGGATTTGCAGGAACTTCAGGTTTAGGCTCTATAGTTGTATTAGCTTCTTCCGTTACAGCTGTAACAGGTAACGCAGGAACATCAGCCTTAGGTAGCGAAACAGTGCTAGCTAAAGCTTTAGTTAGTGTAACTGGAGCGAGTGCTACATCTGCGTTAGGTAGTGAGACTGTTGTTGCTGAAGCTAATATATCAGCAACAGGTAACACAGGAACATCTGCGTTAGGTAGTGAGACTGTTGTTGCTGAAGCTAACATTTCCGCTTCAGGCAACGTAGGAACATCTGCACTAGGTAATGCTATAACAGCAGGTGCTGCAGTAACAGGTGTATCTGGTTCCGCTTCAGCAGGAACATTAGGAGACGAATCAGTTACTGCAGGAGCAACAGTAGTTGTAACAGGAAATGCAGGAACATCCGCATTAGGAAGTATAAGTTTAGTTACTAATAATATACTTTCTATAACAGGATTTGAAAATACAACAGATTTAGGTAGCGTTACATTAATTTCAAAAGCTGTAATCTTACCAACAGGAGTTAGTGCAACAGGTGTAGCAAACATAGTTAATGTGTGGGGGTTAGTAGATGATGCTCAAACTGCAAATTATTCTAATATTTCTACCACACAAACACCAAATTATAGTAGTATTACAGATACACAAAGTCCTGATTGGAAAGAAGTTGCTTAAAATTTTGAAAAATATAGTGTACAATCAAACAAGTAGGAGTAATAAATGGCAACATACGTAAATGATTTAAGGTTAAAAGAAATATCAACTGGTGATGAATCAGGAACTTGGGGAACAAGTACTAATACAAATTTAGAACTTATTGGTGAAGCGTTTAGTTATGGTACAGAAGCTATAACTGCAAATGCTGATACCCACACTACTACAATAGCAGACGGTTCTACTGACCCTGGACGTTCTCTTTATTTAAAATATACAGGTACACTTGATAGTGCTTGTACTATTACTATTGGACCAAATACAGTATCTAAACTCTGGTTTATTGAAAACGCTACTTCTGGTTCGCAAAACATTATTATTTCGCAAGGCTCAGGAGCTAGCATAACAATACCTGCTGGAGATACTAAAGTTATTTATTCAGATGGAGCTGGTTCTGGTGCTGCTATGATAGACGCTTTTGCTAGTCTTTCAACAGTAGATTTAAAAGTACAAGATGATTTAACAGTTACAGATGATGTAAGTATAGGCGGAGATGCAGCAGTAACAGGTGCTTTAACTGGAGGCACAGTTAATGGCGTAGGTATTTCATACAATATAACTAACTTTTCACAAAGTTTACTAATTAGTAATGATGCAGGCACAGGCACTTTATCTTCTGCTTCTGATAACACAGGTTTAGGTTTTGAAGTATTTGATGATTTAACAAGTGGTGTAGAAAATACAGCAGTTGGTAGTCAAGCTATGGATGCTAATACCACAGGTGGTTACAACACAGCCGTAGGAACAGGTGCACTTGGAGCTAATACTACAGCAACTTTTAATACAGCCATAGGTAGAAACGCTTTATTAGTTAATACAACAGGTGGTTCTAATGTCGCTGTTGGTGGTCAAGCACTAGATGCTAATACGACAGCTTCAAATAACACAGCTGTTGGAACATCTGCTTTAAGTGCAAACACTACAGGTCAATATAATGTAGCAGTAGGTAAAGGCTCTATATCAACTAATACTACAGGCGAAAAGAATGTTGCTATGGGTACTGATGCTCTAGCAAGTAGCACTACTGCCGACCACAACACAGCTATCGGAAACAGTGCTTTATATGCAAACACAACAGGAACAGAAAATGTTGCAATAGGAAGTGATGCAGGTGTAGCAAACACCACAGGTAATAATAATGTTTTTGTAGGTCGTGATGCAGGTAAGGCAAATACAACAGCAGGTAATAATACTTTTCTTGGCGAAAGGGCAGGTCTAGCAAATACGACAGGTGATGAATCAGTTGCAATTGGACAGTTTGCTTATTCAGCAAATACAACTGGTGTTGATAATGTTGCCATAGGAAGAAGTGCTTTAGCAGCAAATACAACAGCTAATAACAATGTTGCTATCGGTAGAGCAGCTATGTTATCAAACACGACTGGCTATGACAATGTGGGCATTGGAAGAAACTCACTTGATGCAAATACTGATGGGCATAGTAATACCGCAGTTGGAGAAAGTTCTTTAACAAGTAATACGGGAGGCGATAGAAATGTTGCTATTGGTCAAAATGCTATGGCAGTTAATTCAACAGGTAGTGAAAATGTAGCTATAGGAAGAAACGCACTTGACGCCAATACCACAGCTTCAGAAAATGTAGCAGTAGGTGATGGTGCTTTAACAGCAAACACCACAGGTGCAGGTAATGTAGCCGTTGGGCATAGTGCAGGTGCTGCAATAGATACAGGTAGTGGTAATGTCTGTATAGGAGAAAATGCAGGAGATGGATTAAATGGTGATAATGGTAAATGGAATGTCGCTGTTGGTCTTAATGCTTTAAGTGCATCAAGTGCAAACTTTCAAAATACTGCTGTTGGTCAAAATGCTTTAAATGTTAA
>VTLG01001132.1_pt1 | contig 18045 bp, 15 predicted proteins | sample 4694571 | NCBI WGS metagenome assembly VTLG01 (sample SAMN12604809, study PRJNA352737) | marine metagenome | biome: ENVO:00000447; feature: ENVO:00000209|ENVO:00000569|ENVO:01000036; material: ENVO:00002151; isolation source: viral sequences binned using virsorter ... | reverse complement strand
TAGTAGTTGTTGAGTTATATCTAAACATTCCAGCGGAAGGAGATCCGGGCCTTTGTCCCGTAGTACCAGCAGCAACATCTATTGCTCCCGTTCCTGTCATCGAAATTGCACCACTTACTGTTAAAGAAGTAAGAGTTCCCAAACTTGTCAGACTCGATCCTGTTATCCCACTTGCAAGAGTTGTACCACTTAAAGTTGAACCTGCTGCCGTAATTGTTATATCTGCTGAGCCATCAAACGCAGTGCCATTTATATTTACGGAAGAAGCAAACTTTGTAGCTGTAGCCGCGTTACCAGTACAAGAACCTGAAGAACCTGAAGCATTGCCTGTTACATTTCCAGTTAAATTACCTGCAAAACTTGTGCTAGTTAGTAATCCACTTGAAGGATTATAAGTTAAACCTGTGTCTGTCTCTGCTCCTTGAGATCCTGTCGCTCCATCAACAAACAATGGATAGACAGTCTCATCAGTTGAATTGTTAGCTGTAACTGTAACTTCAGTTGCCAATGCTGCTGTTCCTGAAGTGTCTTGCGTTCCAGAAGCATTAACGCCCGGAAGATTTATATTTGCCGATCCATCAAAGCTAACTCCTCCAATTGTTCTAGCAGTTTCAAGTGCTGTAGCAGTAGAGGCGTTTCCAGTTAAAGCACCAGTAAATCCAGTGCTCGTTAACATCCCAGTTGAAGGGTTATAGGTTAAACCAGTATCAGTTTCAGCACCTTGGCTCCCTGTGGCTCCATCTACAAATAATGGGTAAACAGTCTCATCAGTTGAGTTGTTTGCGCTAACTGTGACTTGAGTTGCTAAATCTGCTGTTCCAGTTAGATCTCCTGTTACATCTCCAGTAACATCCCCAGTTACATTTCCTGTGACATTGCCAGTTACATTTCCTGTGACATTACCAGTTACGTTTCCAGTTAAATTACCAGTGACATTTGCAACAAACGCACTTGCTGATTTGTCCCATAACCCATTACTAGCATCACCTGTGAAGGTAACGTCTCCTGTGAACGTCCCTCCTGCCAATGGCATTTTGGTTGAGTCAGTTGCAGCGTCAGTTGCCCAAGTAAGTGTTGTAGGTGTTGAAGCATCAGCCTTCAATACTTGACCAGCAGTAGGAGCAACAGCAGGAAGGGTTAATGTTATATCTCCTGACTGAGCTTGTGCTTTTAAGCCTGTGTAATTGGCCCCATCACTATCAGATTCACTTAGCCTTAATTCTTTTCCATTATCAATAATTAGATTATCTGTCATTGTGCCACCAGCTTTAGGCAAGGCAGCATTAGCTGTTGTAGCAGCAGCGTCAGCAGCGTCTTTAGCTGCTTTTACAGAAGCACCTGTAGCGGCAAGGCTTGTGCTAGTACTTGTGGTCGAATCAACTAATTGAACAACACCAATAACAGAAGTAGTTCCTGCAACAATTTTTGAGCCTGAAATTGCGGCACTAGCATTGATGTCAGCGTTAACAATTGCACCAGCAGTAATAGAAGTTAAACCTGCGTTATCTATTCCTATATCGCCTGTAACTGTTACGGCTGTCGCCTTGTCACTTGCGTTCCCTACAAGAATTTTTGCAGCAGTTAAATCTTCTAATTTTGTAAATGCAATTGCAGCGCCTGAAGCCAAGTTTGCATTAACTAAACTTCCATCAACCATTGTTGATGTAACGGTATTTGTATCTCCACTTGTTACTAAAGTTCCAGAAGTATTAGGAAGAAGAATCGTTTTGTCTGCTGTGGTTGGGTTAACGCATCCCAATGTGGTCTCGAAACCGTCAGCAACAGATCCTTCAAAAACAAGACTTGCAGTTGTGTCTAATAAAATTTGACCTGTTACAGTTCCACCTGCTTTTGCTAGTTTTTCGTCTTCTAATTCATTGATAGCTAATTGAACATTGGTCGAAGAAAGTTGACCATGTGGGGTATAGGAAATTGCTGAAGCTTGCTGAGAAGCAACAGTTGTTGAAAGGTCAATTTCTACCCATGAGCTAGAAGTTGCGCTAGCAGTCACCCCAAGGAGATAATCCGGGGGCTGTAATTGTCCAGTTATTCCAGCTACACCGCTTGGAGTTCCTTGAACCGAAACAACAACATATCCACCATCTACCGATTCGGATGCAACAGGCAAGTTTTGACCAACAGTTAAACCAGCAGCAGATCCAGCAGCAGTTACATAATCAACTTGGCTTAAGTTAGCGTTATAGGTTCCTAATCTGACCAATGCTCCTTTAGTCAAGGTCGTGATTGGATTCCAAGCGTTCCCGTCCCAGAGATAAGCATCTTCAGCGATTGGGTCAAAGAGAAGTTGACCTGTAAAGGCGGCTGTAGGGTAGCCTAATTGGGCTATAGATTGTATTACTGTAGTTGAAGAATTACTTAGCTTAGTTGAATCAATAGAATCTGGAGCTATCCTTGCAGCGTCTAAAGTTCCGCTTGTTATTTTTGCAGCAGAAAGGTCAGGGACTAATGCTGCTGTTAGCGTTGCACCTGCTGTGACTGCTCCTTTATTGTTAACAGTAACCGATTGATATGTACCTGCACTAACTCCACTTGTAGAAGTAGAAAGTTCACCTGACCCAGTAACAGTTAAGCCTCCTCCAGATGTGATTTGAACCGCACCTTTAGCACTCGTTGTCGCTGTTGGGAGGTCTCCTGCGACTAAAGCCGTAGCAGCAGTGATTTGCCCAGTGCTTGAGAACGTGATTCCTGAGACAGTTGCACCAGTTACGCTATTTGATAGAGATAAAACGCCTGATCCGTTAACACTTAAACCAGTTCCAACAGAAACGCCACCAACAGCACTACTCGTTGCTAAAGGGAGGTCACTGGCTCCGAGAGCTGCGGTTGAAGTTATAAGTCCTTGGGCATTGAACGTGATCCCGGAGCGTGTTCCTGCTGTTATTACGTTATTGATTCCAAGATTTCCACTAGCTACGTTTAATGAACGATCAAGATTAGAAGTATTTAATTTGGCTGGTGTAATAGTTGCGTCCCTTATCTTCGTTGCACCGTCTAAGCCCGTAGTTGCAGAGGTTGAAGTTTCGACCTTATCATTTGTAATTACTCCATTTTGGATAGCACTGGTATCTACAGAGTTGTTTGCAAGCTCCGAATCTGTTACAGAGTTTGCTGCTAACTGAGTTGAAGTTATACTTCCTGAAACTAATTTAGTGCCTGCAATACTTCCTGCTAATTGTGCATTAGTGATCGTTCCCACTAATGCTGAAGTAGGGTAATTTGTTGCGTCACTTAAGTCAAAAGCAGGCGTAGCATCAGCCGTACCAAGGGTTACAGAAACTCCTCCAAATGAAACGCTGGAAGAAACAAGTTTGGCAACTGCTATAGATCCTGCAAGTTGAGCATTTGTAATTGTCCCTGTTAAAGAAGATGTAGGATAATTAATTGCGTCTGTTAAATCAAAAGCAGGCGTAGCATCTGAAGCTCCTAAAGCAACACTAATTCCTCCAAAACTTACAGAATTATTTGCTAATTTATTGTTTGCTATTGAACCTGCTAATTGAGCATTTGTTATCCCTCCAGCCAGTTTTGCTGCTGCTATTGATCCAGCTAATTGTGCATTAGTAATTGTGCCAACAAGCTCTGTTGTTTTGTAATTAGTAGCATCAGTCAGGTCAAACGCTGGAGTTGTATCTGTTCCACCTAAACTTATAGATACACCTCCCAATGCAATCGCAGAATTAGCAAGCTTACTATTTGCAATTGAACCTGCAAGCTGAGCGTTGCTTACTGTTCCTGTTAAAGATGAAGCAGGATAATTTGTAGCATCTGCAAGATCAAATGCAGGAGTTGCATCTGTTCCTCCAAGACCTATAGAAACACCACCTAGAGAAATATTTGTAGTTCCTGAAAGTTTAGAAACGTCAATAGACCCTGCTAACTGTGCGTTAGTAATCGTTCCTACAAGCTCTGTTGTTTTATACCCCGTAGCATCAGTTAAATTAAAGGCTGGAGTAGCATCTGTGGCTCCTAAAGATATAGAAACACCACCTAGAGAAATAGAAGAATTTAATAATTTAGCATTAGCAATTGAACCAGCTAATTGTGCATTTGTTATTGTTCCAGAAAGTGAGGATGTTGGATAACCAGTTGCATCTGCCAGATTAAAGGCAGGAGTTGCATCTGTTCCTCCAAGTGATACTGTTACGCCTCCCAGAGAAACACTAGAAGCAACTAACTTTGCATTTGCAATAGACCCTGCTAATTGAGCATTGGTTATTGTCCCTACAAGATTTGTTGTTTTATAATTAGTTGCGTCAGTTAGATCAAAAGCTGGTGTTGCGTCTGTTCCACCAAGTGATAAAGAAATCCCTCCAAACGAAACAGAAGAATTTGCAAGTTTATTATTAGCTATTGATCCTGCTAACTGTGCATTGGTTATCGTGCCGCTTAAAGACGATGCAGGGTAATTAGTTGCATCTGTAAGGTTAAAAGCAGGAGTAGCATCCGTACCGCCTAAAGATATTGAAACACCGCCTATGGAAATACTCGAATTGGCTAGTTTTACATTTGTAACTGCTCCATCAATTATTGATCCTGTCGCCACCTGATCCGATCCAAGAGCTGCGACCTTTGCTGAAGGAATAGAACCTGCATCAATTAAAGCAACACCAGCTTCAATAAGATCCTTAACAGTTACCTTCTTAGTCTCTGATGCACTCAGATCTGCAATAGCAAGTGGATCTGTTGCCGCTACACCTGCCTCTGCTAACGCTGGCAGGTTACTAATTTCAAGATCAGGCATTTCCCGTGACTAAGAACCAATAGACCTATATTACGGCTGATCGAGCAATATGGGACTTTGATTTTCTTGTAAAATCTTATACGTGTCTTCTTGTAATAAGTATCCGGGCGTTGCGCCTGTGTTTAATGTAATAACTCCATTAGTTATAAATTCAATCCGTGTTGTAATTTCAGACGATGCAGAAACAGATACAGCAACATTTGTTACAACACAATTAGCTTCGTAATAAACAGTTTGGTTTACAGATGTATCTGATTTGTAAATATAAAAGCGTCCATCAAAGTCTGCACCCTGTTGAAGGCGAAGAACTAATTGGGCAAGATAAAAAGGAAATTCTGGATCTTCTACATGAGTATCATCTGCCAAATCAGAACTATGTTCCCACAAACAATTTAAATTTCCTTGCCCACTGATTAACCCTGCTTCATATTGCTTTTTAAACTGATCACCTAAAGGTGTTAAATCAACCTGATCTCTACTTGTGGTCATCTCAAACTCTGTAACTCTTGCAAGATGTCTAAATCTGGAGTTAACAGTTTTAATTGTTATTTCTTTTGAAGCACTAGGGGTAACAAGAGTTAAAGCATCACCAACCTTGCCTGATATTGCTTTTGCAAATGTATCAAATAATCTGATCCCGCCCATCTTGTCAATAAAAAGATACCAAACACCATCTGGAAAATTATGCCCATTCACAAGCTCTAACGTGCTGCCATCAACTGTTGCTATTTCTACACGATCTCCAGTAATTAAAGATCCAGAAGCTCTATCAACTGAAAATCTTTTATTCCCTGTATTAACGTCATGCGGATCTAACTTCGTTATTAAAGAAGATAGTAAAGTATCTCTTTTTATTTCAATATCACCAGATTGCCCAAAATAAACAGCCATTTTTAATCTTTAAAGTTTGTAAGTTCTATGGGTGCTCCGTTTGCTTCCCATGTGAAGTCAACAGAAGAAATCTCACCAACAGCACTACTCATAGAAACCCCTGTAACAAGAATTGAAAAAACTATATCTCTTGCATTTGTCGCTGAACCAGCAGATTCTTCAAGTCGAAGTCTAAGTTTTAATTCACCTGATTCAGCGTTGGTTGCATCACCAGCTCCAGACCCAACTTTTATAGATTCTTCTAAAAGCTTCCCAACATTAGGAGCACCTGTAGAGGTATCTGTATAGTAAAAAGCTCTGCAAGATCCTGAGTAACTTCTAACACCTGCTTTTATAACTCGGTCAGTATCACCCATAGCTGTGGCTTCCAGTACAGACATGGATTGAGAAAAACTCCAACTTTGGACTTGTCCAATAGTTTCCTCTGCAAAAGTAGCACTTCCTGTTGTATCGGTTTTAGACAGGAGTAACTTCCCATCCTTGCCACTGAAATAACCAGACACAGCTCTAAATCAAAAACATTGCGTTTATTCTAGGGGGAATCGAGACAAGAAACAAAAGAACAACTTACATTACTCAATCCATTTCCGCTACTTGTAACAGTTGGAGGGGAAGCGTAACGCCATTTTAACCCTGAAGAATCGGTAGCAGAATTATCTTTTGCTCTTTTTGTTTTGTTATCTCCTTCCTTCATATAATTCCTTAAATACTGACTATATTGATTGCCTTGAACGAACCCCACCCCAGATAAAGCGTCATTATTTCCAAAGGTTACATAATCCCAAACGCTGTTTACTTCTTCATAATGGTCTAAAATTTCTGCTGCTTTTTGATCAGTGATATTAGAAAACGCTAATTGCAACGTGGCATTAACTCTTTTGTTCCCATAACGTAAATGCGTTTTAGTTCCGTCCAAAGATTCAAAGGTTGCACTGGGATATTGACCGGGGTTATAACTCCGTGAGCTTGGCTTGATTGTTGGGAAAGCTTTTGCCGTTGCCATCGATTAATCCTCTTGAACAGTAAACTGTGAATCCCAATTCTGTAAAACAGAAAGGTATCCAGTATTTGCTTCAGTAGGAGCATAGCTACCAGATACTTCAATTAATCCATCTTCTGCATAGGAAATAGTTTCACATTTATAAACCTTGTTTTCTGTTGTCGCATTTTTCACGGTAAACAGACAACCTGCTGGAGCTGCTGATAATTTTGAAGGCATTATTTGACCTTCTGTTCCCGGCATCCAATACAAAACATCTTCATTTCCCGTCATATCATCTTTGCTAACAATCGTGCCATCTTCTAGCTTTGCTCCATTTCTAAACCGAGTTGTATGAGTTACCTCCGAAACTAAACGGAAATAATCACCGGGACTAAGAGATTGGATATATTGCGGTGCTGTTTTAAAGCTAATCCCATGATCTGATAAGCGTCTTAAATTAATAGCGTATTTAGCAAAGGTAATTGCTTGCCTTGAGCTAGTGCAAAAGCCAGACATATCAAAGGTTTCGATAGGGTCAGTAATTGTGCCAAAGCCAGAAGTTACTAACACTGATTTAGTCTCAGGAAAACCGTTAACTGATTCTTTCCTAAATAAAACAGCAGCTCTAAATAATTGCCTTTCTTCTGGACTTAAGAATGAAACTTGCAAGTCATTAATATTGCCATCTGTAAATAAACATTTTATATCTGGTTTTTTATTTTTATCTATCTCGAAGCTTCCAGTTACAGGGACTGTAGGTTTTAAACTAAATTTACCTCCAATAATTGTAAAATCTAATAAACAATAATTAGCTTGTTCAAAAATAAAATCTCTTAAATTTAATTTAGATGAGATAACACCATCCCAAAAGAAATCATTAGCCTTGCAAAATCTAGCGGCATCCGTCATGGAATCCTTATCAACAGAAACAGTTCCAACTAATTTGCCTGCTCCGATCTTTGTACTTGTTAACAAGGCATGAGCAATTTCAGGGAACAAATTAGAAGATCCTGTCCCGGAAGTTATTAATCTTTCTATCTTAATTCCTTTCTTAAAGTAAGCTGAAAATTGGCTAAAGTTTGTCCACTCTTTTGAACTATTAATAACTAAACCTGCATGAGCTAGATCTAAATATTTTGCTGAAGCAGCATCACTTTCAGCTTTTACTATTTCATTTACAAAACAAATCTGATGCTCAGGTTCGTTTTTATTACTGTTTACATCTCCTTCGTAAATATTCCAATCTTTTATAACATCAAATCTGTTTAAATCTTTTCCAGCGACAGGGATTTCAACTTGTCCAACTTGTAATTGAATATGAATAGGTTCAGGTAATATCGTTGTTCCTGAAACGATTTTAGGAATATATAAACCTTGTTGGCTATGGACTGTATCGAAACCACTCCCTCTATATGTTGGATGAATTGTCCATTTTGCATGATATTTAATATTGTTTACGTCTGTGTTATCTCTATAAACTTGTAAATTTACTTTTAATGACCCCGCCACACCACGCCCTACATAATATGACTTGCCAATGGTTTGACCAAAAACTATGTCTACAGTTCCATCAAAAAAAGGCGTAGGAACTACCGTTCTTTCAACAAATCTTTCAACAAAAAATAAATAATACTTATTGTTAGGATGCCCACCTTGAGCATTTTGAGCAGGTTTATATTTAATGTTGTTATATATAAAATATACCTCCCCCCAATTACCTACTCCGGGGCCGGGGTCGCCTCCCGGTGTTTGTCTTGCGTCTATCCCACCATTAATAGGGTAAAGAGTCCAGCCATATCCTGTTGCATAAATATTAGTTGTTGGATCGTTATATTTTATTCTCCATCCATCGTTATTAATTAACCCTGTAGAGACCCATCTTAAAACACCAGCAGTTCCATTAAAATTACTATGGCTTTTCCATTCGGTTTTATTATTGTTTTTAGCTGATTGTACTAATCCGTTCTTAAGTCTTGTTGAAGCTTCTATATTCCATTCTGAATTATTAATATAAACATCATCTTGTTCTATTGTCTTAGCTTCGTCACCAGTAAATAAAACATTAAAACCACCTACACCTGAAATAATTGTCGAAAAATGTTGTTGAGTTCCTGTCGTGTCATCTGTCGTTGGTTCTAATACATTTACTTGCTTATTAAAGTTTCCACCTCTTGTAAAATAGTTTCCGGGATAAGGTTTAAATCTATACTCAAATTGTCCGTTTTCTTGTTCTATAGAAATAGAATTATATTGATATTCTGGTGAGTTTCCCCTTATAGCAAATAAACCTGTATGACTAGGTGTAACTCCATTTTTCATGTCATGCCAAGTGGTCTGACCAATCTTTCTTACTTGCAACATAAAGAAAGACATACGAGGCAAAAATCTATCTATCTGCCCTAATTGAACTTGAGTTCTATCATCATATGCACGATCTAATGCCTTTTGACCCGGTTGACTATTAACATTGGCAAAACGCATTTGCTTATATACTTTTGACTTGATGCCAATCTCTGTTACATCGCAATTCCTATTATTAGAAACAGTCCCAAAAGCTACCCGTTGGCATGTATAAATATCATGTCCATAATATAAATCTCTTTCGCCTCGGCCATAATTCTCGACACCACTAAGTTTCTGCTTATAAAGAATAGGTGTTGTATCACTTAAACTATACCTTTCATCTCTGTTTAATGAAGATCCGGGATCATGCCAATCAGGATTACTGCAATGCATCCCCAGACTTGCACCTGAAACAGGAATATCTATCTCGCCTGCTTCGATAATTTCAAAATGATATGATTTGCCTTTTCCAATTTGATAAGGAGCAGGATCAGGTATTGAAATACATTTCATAACAGCCGTTCCAAATAAATATTGCTCTCCTTTTGCAAATAAATTATCAGCATTTTCTCTAATAGAAATGGTCATACTGTCTACATCGTCAACGCCATGAGGCTTATAGCCCCAAGCGTCATAATTCACTGTTGAAGTAGGATCTTCTTGATAACCGGGGGTATTAGGGTCTGTATCAAACTTCATTTGTTTTGCATTATTTTCTCCGCTATCCATCCCTACTATTTGATAATCAACACGATCTCCTACCAATCCATTAATAGGAGCCGTTGTCGTTCTTGGTAATACAGAATTGCCTCTAGTAACTTTGATAATTCCTGCTCTTGTAGGCCAATGTGCATACTCAATCTTTTTTCTTTTTCGCATCAAATCCCAACCAGCCGTCTTACTTGTTCCTCTAACTGCTACACATAATTCGTAAGGCAATTTTGCAACTTGAGCATTAGGGACAGGAGAGAAAACACCAAAAGTAATTTGTGTTGAGGGATTCCTTGCCCCACTAAAAGCTTTATTTCTGTCAAAAGAGCTACTTGCTCCACCTGATTTATTTGGTACTTCTACAATGAAAGGGTCATCATATTTAGCTATTAAATTAGAACTAGAGTACCTTTCACTTCTTTTAACTCGATTACTTTCCTTAGCGTCATCATCTATATAAGATTTTCCATTTCTAAAATAAAGTCCAACTTTATGCGAATTATATGTATTTAATAGCGTGTCACCAATTCCAAAACCTTCGTAATTAGGATGAGAAGCACCACCCACTTGATTGGGAATTTCACCTAAAGAAAATAACGCTAAGACTTTTAATTGTTGATATTTACCCATGCTTAGGAACTGCGACCAAAGCAATTGACTATTAACTCTTATCCCTCCAAAACCTGTTTTTTCATCTGTATTAGCAAAAATCAAAGGAATTGCATCACCCAATATCGCCAACTCTTGAATTGAATCAAAAGAAGCCTGTGGAGCAAATCTTTTGTTACCAATAGCGTCAGCAGTTCTTCTTGATCCTCCTTGCTTTTGCTCTTTTGGTTTAGGCGTTAATAAATAAGAAACAGCAGCAGCAGCAACGGCAATTCCTATCTGAACTAAAACTTTTGATGTAAGTAGAGTTGAAATAGGATCACAACGAATGTCAGGAATTAATTCATATCCTGCTGGCCTTGTTCCGTTATAAGCAGCAGTTGTATCTACAAAATACCAATATTCCTCTTCAGTTAAATTTAAAAGCTTACATAGTTCTAGTTCCGCTGGTAATAACAGCCTTGGGCCATGAGGGCGTTTAGAGGAGACCAAACTACCACCCGGTTTCCGAATATTTTCTGGTAATTTAGCCATCCTTCCTCATAATAAGCAGCCATGCCATAACCATTTTCTGATTTACATAAAGCTATTGCTCCTAGTTTAGGGGGTGAATCAACTCCCCACCGATTTAATTCTTCAGTAAAGATACTGTAATCTTTTTTTCTTAGTCTTCGATACCAAGAACGTTCTGGATCTGGAGAACTTATTCCATAACTTTTTAAAACTGTTCTGCATAAAGACAAACAATCACCAGCTCCATGCTTTACAGGATCAGCTCCTAAACGATAAGGAAGACCAATTAATTGATGTGGCTTCACCTATTTTGTAAAGATCCTGTGACAGGTAAATGTCCAACAATTTCTTGAGTTAAAACACGGTCAGGAGCATTAGCACCAACAGCATCGATAGCAGAAGAAAGAATAACTTCTATTGCTTCTGGATCGTATGACATAGAAGAAACAAGCCATTGTTCTTCCGTTAATTTTGTTTGTTGTTCAAAAGCCTCCGTCATTAAATAAGTTTGAACTTTAACGTGATATTTTTCCTGAACTGCTTCAACTGCAAATTTCATGCTTATCTCGCTATTAGCAAGAATTAAAGAAGAGGTCATATTGTCACCCGTTCTGTTTCTTGCGGCTCCTTGATAAATAAATGAAAGATAATTATGTGAACTAACTAAACCGTGTTTTCCATTTTGAAACTTGTTATATGGAGTGAAAGCTGTTCCTGTTTTATTTGGATCAGTACCATCAAATTTAGTAACAGTAATAAAATTAGTTAGTGCTACATAACCAGAACTTGTTGTCATAAGCCTAAATTACTTCTCCTACTACGTGAGTTTTGAAGACTAGATAATGTTCTAGCTTCTCCAGCTTTTGCACCTCTTGATGCTGCTGAATTAATAATTTGACCAATTGCAGATTTAGGAACAAATTCTTCAGAATTAAAGTTAAGAACAGGGCCAGAATAGTTAACAGTTGTTGTTGAAGTTCCAGCAGCTCCTCCAGAAGAACCATAAGCAGAACCGGGGATCACGGATTCACCTCTCGCTCCTTCTGAATACCGTTGCATTGACTGAGCCATTTTAGAGGCTGGAATAACGTACTCATCTTCACCAGCTTCTCCCACAAGTCCTATTGTGGGCTTAGTAACTAAACCACCTTGATTAAATGGCCTGATTCCATTAGCGACATAAGCACCTTCAGCAGCCTTTAATCCAAACGCTCCAAAGATTGCTTTCTTTAACATCAAGCTTGCAATTTGTTTAGCAATACCAGCAAGAGATTCTCCAAGCGATTTAGTTCCGTCTATTAAGCCCATAACGGCACTATGTAATCCACTAGCAATTGTTTCTTTAACTTGCTCAAATGCTTCTTTTAATTTATTAACAGCAGGCACAGATCCGTTTTCTGTTTTCTCTTTATTTTTATCAAGTTCAGCATTTGCCTCTTTAACAGTACCAAGGTATTCTTTCCACGCCTTATTTATATCACCACCAGCCTCTGCAATTGCTTCTTGAAATTTGGTCATATCGATAAAGCGTTGATTACCTTCTTCGTCTGTATTCCATCCTGCTAAATCTCCTTTTAAATCATCAAATCCTTCAATAAAAGGTTTAGCTGCACTACTTGTTACTGCCGCAATTTTTTCCCCTGTTCCTTTTAAAAATTCTTTTAATTTATCTGGTATCGCATCCCAAACTCTTTTAATCCCTTTACTTATAAAATCAAAAATTCTTTTAAATATATTGCTTATCATTTCTGCTAAACCAACAAATATATCTCTTAAACCAGTTGCAAAATTTGTAAATCTTTCTTTTGCATCATTTATCCACTCAGGAATAACCTCAAACAACGGATCAAAAGCTAAAGCAATTGCTCCGAAAGCTTTACCAATTGCAAACGTAACAGCCTCTACTAATTGAAATCCTTTTTCAACTTTTGTAAGAAACCAAGTCCAACTTTCTGTAAGCAAAACAATTGCAGAAGTTCCTTTGCCAAATTCGTCTGTAAAAGCTTGGCCCATTCCAGCAAGGAATTTAGCAATCATCCTGACAGGAAGCATTAAAGTTTTTAATGAAACCCCAAGCAAATCAATAACAACAGAAACACCTTGTAAAGTTATTCGTATTGCTGCTCCTAGTTCACTTTGTTCTGCAAATAAATTACTAAATGATTTAGTTACCCGATCCCATGCCCCACTAATTGTATTACCTGCGATAATTGCCGCTTCCTTAGCTTTGCCCTGAGAATCAACCTGATTAGCAATTAATTTATTTAACTTTTCTGTGTCTTGTATTGCTACTTGAATACCTTTAAACGCTTCAATTCCAAAAGCTTCTTGCAGTTGACCTGTGCTAAATCCTTCTAACTTTGCAAGTGCTCCAGCAAGCCCTTCAGTTCTTAAAGTTGCTTCATTTAGATCAATTCCTAATTTTTTACCAGCTTGTCCACTTGATATTTTTGCAAGTGCTGAGTTTAAACCTGTAAATGCTGTTTCTATATTTGTACCTGCTGCTGTCGATTGAGCAAGAACAGCATTAACTTCTTCTAATGAAACCCCTAATCCTGCTGCTGTTGTTGCAACTTTACCTATGTTATTTGAATATTGACCAATAGTAATAATGCCGTCTGCCTGTGTTTGTGCAAACTTGTCCATTAACGCACCAGCCTGATCAGCCCCCATTCCATAAGCATTTAATACTTTTACAGCAGCTCCTCCAGCCGTGTTTATATCAGTAAAACCACCAGTAGCACCAAGACTTGCTGCTTTTAATATCATTGCTGCATCAGCAGCATCCGTAAAACCAGCAGAAGCAACGTCATAAGCAGCCCCAGTTAATTCAGCAACACTCGCAGCACCATTTAATTCAATTGCAACTAATTTTAATTTGCTAGAAAGAACATCAGAATCACCTCCTAACGTCCTAAATTTTGCACTTGCAAATTCTATTTCCTTCATTGTATTGAAGGCAGCACCCAATCCAGCGACAGCCGATAAAGCAAGGCTGATTGGCCCCATTGCTGTCTTTATAGCTGTACCAAACGCCTTGACTCCTAAAGCTCCAACTTTTGCTCCTGCTCCTGCTCCTATTGCTCCTTTTCCAAACAGCCCAACACCTTTAGCGGCTTTTCCAGCTTTGCTGCCTAATTGATCAAACGCCTTTTCTGTTTTCTTTGCAGCTTCAGCAGTCTTCTTTAATTTGGCTGGTGTTCCAAAATCGTCATATCTTATTCCAACTGTTGAAATTAACGAGGTCACATTTCAGCTCTCTGTTATGTATAGATATTAGCGGTACTTTGCCCTTCTCATATTATTTTCATGCTCTTCGTTTAAAAGATCAAAATAAGCAGACCAAAGTAACAGCTCTTCTGGTGTAATTTTCTTATTTAATTCCTGCAACGTATAGCCCAATTCTTTCGCTACTCCTAATTGAAGTTGTAAGAAATTATCTTTTTTAAGTGCTTCCTTTATTCTTTTGGGTCAAGGTCATCCACCTCCTCTTGTTCTGGCAACATTGCCAGCATCAACTTATCCATATTTTCTGCACTAACTTCGTTCTTTAGTTCGTCAATTTGACCAGCAGCAAACATCCTCCGCCCATCTTCAAACATTGCTTTACGAACAAATAAACGAATAGCAAAAGCATTAGCATCATCCTTTGCTCCTTTTTGTGCTTGCTCCCTTTCTGCCATTGTCATAGGAGTACACCAAAACTCAAACTCCGTGCCATCACTGAGTTTTACTGTTTTTTTTGTAGCTGTTAAATTAGAAGCCTTTTTTAAACGATCTAAAGGACTAAGTTTTCTTTGACTAGCAGACATAAAAAGATCCAATTGCATGAATTATATCAATAATAATAAAGGCCAGCCATACGGCTAGCCCTTATTTCTATCTGCCAAGATCATGTGAATTAATCTTGTCTTGTCGTAATGACTTGTTGTTCCTGCTAACTGTCTTAATTTCCTGTTTGGTAAATAACGCAAAAAGGAAGCGAACCCTTGTCCGGGCTTGGGACTTCGATAAACAAATAAAGACCCTATAGCATTAAGCACATTAAGAAGTAGAACTTAAGTCAAATACTGGTGAGCCTGTTGGTCTAAATGCAATCTCAACCATTTGAGCGTCATCTGGGTTAATGTTCCAGCTTGCAGAAAGTAAAGCAGCATCCATTGAAATACTTCTACTTAATGCTTCAGTTGATTGCTTGTCTGTGTAAAGCCTAAATGCAGCTCCAACTTGCTGACGTTGTAAAACATCTTCTACAAGTCTGTTAGATAAAGCAGCATCTTCGTCTGTAACATAAACACTTGCACTACCAGAACCATCAGCAAAGCCAGGAATATAAGCTTTGAATGGTGCTGTTTGTCCTACTGTTTGACCAATAGTAGTTACGTCAATTTCTGCTCTTGTTACTTCAAAAGACCAAGATTGAACTTGTCCAATAGCAGCATAATCGTTGTAATAAACCTCAAACTCATTAGGAGCTGCTGCTGTTCCTACATCAGTTAGGTTTACATCAGATCCACCATTTGTAGCTGAAACTTTTAAAGCTCCAGTACTTGCGGTATAAGCACTAACGTAATAAGTAGTACCAGCACTTAATCCAGCAGGTAAAGTTCCTGTTCCTGATCCTCCAGAAGAAGAATCAACAACTTGAAATTTAACTGGATCTCCTACTTTTAAATTTAAGTAGGATTGAACAACCATAGTTTCAGTACCTATGGTTACGTCTGACGGAGAAAATGTCCCTGTTGTACCAGCAGGTTTGTAGTACAAAGCTCCAGACGTACCTGATAAAACAGTGACAGCCATTGGATTAAATTAGTCTAGGTATGCATCAAATGTAGCTGAGAATTGCGTTTGATAAAACGCTTCTTGCTCTGCTGGTTGTATTGTAGCTAATCCTGAACAAGGATCAAAAATAATACTGCTAAATTTAGCTCTGTCAAACTTATCTTTAATACGTTCTCCAATCGTTAAGTTTGCACCTGCCCCAACACCAGCAGGACTAAATACATTAATAACCAAAGTGCCTGTTTGACGGTTAAACGATTCCCCTGTCGCTGGTGCTTGTAATGTTGCATAATTATTAGTTCCAAATCTAAGAAAGACTTGCACCCAAGGAGTGTTGTTGGGTGGAGTAAATGGAGCGTTCTGATAAGCAACAGGATAAGCAGGACTTAATGCCATTTCTGTAGCAATACGTCCTTCTATGGCTGCTCTAACATCATTGAAAGTACTGCTCATACGCTGTCCTTACCAATTCGTTTTGCATTGATTTGAATCCAGCCTTGCATGTCTTTTGCAATTTGTTGAATCCATCCAGCAGGTGCTTGTTTACTATGACCTGCTGCTAATGCTTCAGCATAAGGAAGCGAGTTATGGATTGTATAAGTATTTCCAATTTTTTCATTTCCGGGTCTGTAATTCATACCTCTAATATCTGGAGCACTTAAACCTGCTTCTCCTTCGTATTCCCCTGTTCCATTCTCTCCAACCTGCCAACTATTCTGGAAAGTTCCTAAATCAACAGGGCTTTCTTGCTTCAGCATTGTGTCTGTATGTAAGACAGCTTGACTAAGCAAAGCGTTCATTCTTTGCTCAATTACAAATGCAAATTTTTCAGGCTTTGGGCCTTTCCATTTAGCAGCCATTACAACCTCAGAATTAGTTCATAGCTAATAGCAGTATTACCTTGTTCTGTTGTTTCAACTCGGATTATTTGATAAACCTTAGAACTAATAACAACACGATCTGAAACTGTTGGAGTGTAATCCAAATCAGAAGCAGCAATTGTTAAACGTTTATCAGTTGCTTTTACTAAATCATCAACTTGTCTTGCAATAACACCTTCAACAAATCCTTTAACAGTTGTATCTGCGGTTGTCTCTCCAACTGTTCCCGTGGTCGTATTATATGCACTTCCTGTAACTTTACGAATTGTTACATCACCACCAACGGCTTTAAGAACTTTCTTTGCAGCTTTCCTAAAGCCTTTAGGTTTTACAGCCATTAGATCCTGTAAGCAATAAGTGACCCTGCACTTGTTTGAGTAATGCTGGTGAAAACTCCTTCAATGTCTGTACTTGCTTTTAGATCAATTCCAGAAACAGTTGAAGAACCATTCTTTGTAACATTTGAAGAAACCAACGTAACAGTTGAATCTGTTAAACAAGTAATTTTTCCAAACCTCCCAGTATGGGCGTTTGTGTCCGTGATGATGATTGCAGCAGGATAAGAGATTCCCATTAGCTTCTTTTTACAGCGATGTTGCCCGGCCCACTAATTCTAATACCTGTGAAGTATCTTTCAAACATTGGTGGGACACGATCAGCACCAACAGCTCCGTAAAAATTAGGAGTTGCATCCAAAGATCCAACCTTGATATTTTGATAATCTTCTAATCCACTAAGTCCAAGACCGTCTTTATTGTTATTCAAATAAACAGATAAAACAGCTAAAGCTTTCTTTATTTGATCTGGAATTTCTGTATCTGTAAAATAATCTGTTGTTATACGAAAAGGAAACCCAGTTGCATAAGTATTGATATAAGTATCAGGCTTTCTTACTCCAGTACGAGGCCATTGCAATGCTTGAGTATCTGTTGCTCTTGCTCCTAAAAATCTTTCTCGGTCAATCCGTTGAGTTGCTGAATATAAAGCTCTATTTTTTTGGTCAGTTGTAGCAGATGCCCATGCAGCAACATCATCATCTTCTACAAGACCATCAATTAGATCTTGTGTATCAGAAAGAGTTAAATAGCTGTTAGCGTTAGCTGCTCCTGCTGTCGCTACTATCGTTATTGCCATTAGAAGAAACTTTAGGTTTACGCTTGCGTTTTTGTTTTGGCTTGACAGCTTCAACAGGAGTAGAGGCCACCTGTGCGGCAGCCTCCCTTTCCTTCATTCGCCTAAATGCGAACATTCCCATCAGCTAGAAGCACCCTTTAAGAGTACGAAGTTAATGACAATCGCTTGGCTTAAAGAACCGCCGGAAACATTTCCAACAGTAATTTTAAAAGAACCAGCCGCTACAGCAGAAACATTAACTGTGTATGCACCAGCAGTTCCCGCAGACCCATGACAGGCAGAAGGAACATCAGTTGCAGTTACACGATCATTAGTAACTGTGAAAGTGGCTTCTGCTCCGTCACCAAGAGCAGCATTGTTCATTGTGATCTGGCCTGACTCAGTATTGAGTGTGACTCCAGTTGTTTTGTTAGTCGCTTGAGTAACAGTTCCAC
>VTLG01013323.1_pt1 | contig 18046 bp, 10 predicted proteins | sample 4694571 | NCBI WGS metagenome assembly VTLG01 (sample SAMN12604809, study PRJNA352737) | marine metagenome | biome: ENVO:00000447; feature: ENVO:00000209|ENVO:00000569|ENVO:01000036; material: ENVO:00002151; isolation source: viral sequences binned using virsorter ... | reverse complement strand
ATGATTGTTTTGACTGTTTCGAATCTGTAATTTTCTGAAGCATATACAGATGTTCCACCAACTTGTGCTGTCGTACTTGCACCCGTAATAGATGCATTTGTTGTGGAAGATATTGTATAAGAATCTATTCCTATGTTTGCAATTGCTGTATGTGTTTTATTAATCTCTGTTAATGGAACAGAGTTAATCATGTATAATTCTATTGTTGCTCCATTTGAGTGAGCAGCAGCTGTTGTGCTTCCTTGTCCTCTAGTGATACTAGAAATGGTTGTACCAGAGATTGTACCAGACATAATCTCATTATCTATCTTAATGTGAACTGTGCCACTTGATGGGAAGTTAGTAGCAGATGTCAAAGTAACACTCGTACCAGACGCAGTAATTGCACCATTGAGTGTTGTTGATACTCCTGATGATACACCTGTAATCGTTACATTGTTTGATGTACTATACATACCATGATTAGGGTGTTGTACTTTTACAACTGTTGAACTATTTGTTAATGTGATAGGATTACTTCCTAGTCTCAATCCATAAACTGTTGTACTACCATCTTCTGCTGTAACTGCGTCTCCTATGTTATCATTTTGTAAAGTGACAACACCAGACCCTTGTGTAAAGTTACATTTTCTCATGGTAAACTTCAAGTCTTCTGATTGTACAGCAGACCATGTTGTATTGTTTTGTGATTTAAACAATGAACCTAAATGTGGTTGTGTTGAAATAATTCTGTTAGAACCAGATACATCTGTTTCACCTAAACCTGATATCCATACTTTATAATTTAAACTGTTAGTCATAACAACTAAACAATATTCGATTCCTTGTTTTAAATATACAGGTGAATCAAAAGTAAACTTAGTAGCAGTGTTACCTGTTGTGGCGTCAATATTTACATCACTTGGATTTAAAACTTTTCTACCAAATGGTATAAGTGTTGGGCCTGGGTATCCATTAATTACTTCTCTTAACTCAACCCATACAGGTAAGTTAGTATCTTTTTCTGAGAAGAATAAATCTACAGAAGATACAAAACATCCACCATCCTCTGATATTAAGAATGTTTGTGCCAATGGGTCAATTCTAGTTAATTGTGTTGATGAGTTTGTTACTGATTGTGTTTGTGAAACTGTCTCCTGAACAATTATTGCATTTCTTGTTGCTTCTATTACTTGTTGTGAAGTGTTTACGATACCTTTTGCAGTATAGATTGTTTGACCAACTGTTGATGGTGCTGGTATCTTAACATTTTCTTCGCTTGATGTTAATCTAAAATCTACATCGCCTGTTTTAAATTTAGGTATACTTGCTTGTCCAGCAAATCTATATTCTGGTATTCTAAATGAAAATTCTACTTTACCTTGTATATCTGACACAAGTGCTCCACCTTCTGTTGCAGATGTATCTGAGGTATAACTTGTTGATGATGGTGTAATAAATGAACTAACAGCTGTTCCGTCAAAGAAAGCATATAATCTAGTGTTAGGTCTGAAACATTCACCTACACCTGTAATTGTTCTAGGTCTAACAAAAGGTATCGCAGCTTGTGCAATAACTCTATTACCCACTACCTGATTTTCAACTTGTTCAACTATTCTTGTTCTTGTTCCTGTTCTTACTTGGTCTGACCTTGTATTTGTAATTGTTCTTCGTGCAAGTCCAAATCCTAAACCAAAATCTCTACCTCTACCTACGATTCTAGATTGTCTAGAAACGACACCTGACCATTGTGTTTCCCACGCATTCCAAACTGTTCCTAATTGGTTTTGAACTGACGCTGTGACAGCATCAAAGTTACCATCAACATTTACAATTAATGCTGGAGCAACTTCTGTTTCAAACCATTCATCACCACTAGGTGTTAAAGTAATTTTACCAACATATTCATATATTAATGCTGATTGAATATTTTCTGGTTTAGTAGCATAAGGTTGTATTATAAAATCTTTTTCTGTATATGGTAGTGTTAATAAGTCACCAGTCTTTTGATATCCTGCTGTTGTTCTTGCAGCATCTGTTGTAACTTTCTCTACTAACTTGGCAGCCTTCATTACACATTTAGGTCTTACTTCTCTGTTCTCCATATCAATCGCAACACCATAGTCTGGGTGTAATACATCACCAACTCTATGTCCAGCAAAATTATCCACTACAAAACCAGATTTAAATCTGTTTAGTCCATTTACATCTGGTATCTCTAAACTTTCAGCATCTCTCTCTAATAAATTTAATGATGTATAGTATTCTAGATTTTCTATTCTGTCTTGTAGTTTACCAATATCTCTCATAGTAAATCTTTGTGTTTGTTCTCTAGTAATTCTTACATCATCAGGTTTGAATGTGAAAGCAGGAATATCTAATACAGCAAGTTTCATAGCATTGTCTAACTCAGCTGGCTCGACTGGGTCTTCGGCAGGAACACCATCCACTATTTTAAACTCACCAGCAGTATCAATATACAATACTGATTTTCTTGGTAAGAAGTGTTCAAAATCACAAGTCAAAGCATTATTAATTTTTGGTGTGTCTATTGCAACAGCACCTGTGCCATCAAACTGTCTGTTTTTAAAATCAAAAGAACTTGCAGTCGCAGTAATCGTATCCACTGCTGTTACTGTATCAGTTGCACCTGTAATGTTTTCTGCCGTTGGTCTAAAGTCTAGACAATCTCTTAGAGGAAATATTCCTGATGGTTTAGGGTCATCTGGGTCAATCTTTGTAGCACTATATGTCGGTATGTCATCATAATTCATTTGTCCTGCAACAGCACTATATGAATCAACACTAAAGAAATCACCACTACCATGTGTGAAGAAATCAAATACCACTAACAATCTACCAAGTGGACTTGCCACACCAGGTTTTCTGACTATTCTTGCTATGTCATAAAAATTATCTCTTTGTCCTGTGTCTAATGTAAAGTTAGATGTAATCACTTTACTACCAGCAGTTACAGTAGATACTGTTGATGTTGCACTAGATGATTCACCTGTAATTGTATCAGATGTTGTAAAATCTGTTGCACCAAATCCACCTGTTAAGACATATTGTATTGGACTTGTTGTTGTTATAATTCTTGCAGTTGCACCTGATGATGAACCTGTAATTTTTTCACCTCTTACAAATGTTCCTGTAACTGTTCCTAATGTAAGTGTTGGAGCAGTAGCGTCTGAACTTGTATCTTCTGAATCGAAGACAGCTTGTAGTCTGAATACATCAGCACGACCTAAAGATATTTCTTTGTCTGTTGCTCTACATCCAAATGCACCATCTGCATCACTTGCTACCACTTTAACTTGTTTAGATAAATTTGTTGTTTTAATTTTTGAGGCAACACTTGTTTTAACAATCGTTGCAATTACTTTTACTTTTGCACCTGAACCTAAAATAGTGTTATCTGTAATTGTAATACTTGATGTTCCTGTACCAGATATCTTACCAGAGATAGGCACTAGTTGTCCTTGTACACCACTGCCACTACCAGCAGTTAGTATAGACATTACAAAATCTGCTTCAGCAAATGCACCAAAGACTTCATTACTTCCAGCAGTTAGTGATATTACACCAGAACTGTTTGATGTGGCAACAAACTGTCTTCTGACTGTATATGATGTATCACTAGTATTACTATTTGAATCTGTCAATAAAGTTTTGACTACAGTCTTAGGTAATTTATATATTGAAACATTTTTTTCTGGTGAGACTAATACTGCTTCTCTCACAGGTTCAAGTCCTAACTCTGTAGTACCATCTTCTTCTAACAAAATATTATCGTTTGCATTTGCAAGACTAGCATCTGTCGCGTTTAGTTGTAATAAATCTGTATCACTTCTTTTTGTTAATTCAATATCTGCCGTAAAGTCTTGACCACTATCATCATCATCCATGAACATACTTCTTGCTTCAGAGAATGTTCTTGTTGTAACTAAACTAACTGTTATATCCGTGTTAGATGAATTTTCTATAAGTCCACCTGTCTCTGCTGAATCTGAAGCAATTATTTTTTCACCAGATTGAAATGTACCAACAACATTTGTTAAACGAACTCTATGACCTTCAGCATTACTTGTGTCTGTATCAAAAACTAATCCTGTTGCACCTGATGTATTACCTGTAAGTCTGACACCACTTGAATGTGTTGCAGTTAGTAATGGACTTGGTGTATCACTTAAAGATAATACTGTAAATGTACGAACATCAAATATAAATGCTTTGTACACAGCGTCTGTATTACCAGATACACCTGAATCATATTCTAATGCTCTGATACGACATATACCAACAGGTTCTTCTTGTGATGCAGTTCCTCTTGTGACTGTTGCACCAGAAAATAATTTAACTTCTTTATATGGTGTTGTCTCACCACTTACACTACCAATGTCTGGCGTGTTATATAAGTTTGTAATTTTAACAAAGTTACCTAACTCTAGGTTTGTAACTCCAGCATTAATTGTTGTAACATCTCTGGCCTTATTTAAATCTTTAAATGTAGTTCCTATTTTTTCAAACTCATATCCTCTAACATATGCTTTACCAGCAGAACATGATAGAGCAAGTAAATCCTCTGAAGCAGTTCCACCATCATCTGTTGTTGCACCACTTGAATATACACCAGAAAAATCTACACCCTCTACTGTATTATTAATACTTTCTCTTGAATCAAATAAAAATGGTTTAACTGTATAGTTACCAGATTCATCAAAAGTTCTTCTTGCAAGAACATCACCTAATACAGAGTATTCTGTTTCTCTAGCTTTAGAAACTAAAGTTCCACTATCAATTCTCATCATCTCTATGAATGAAGAATCATCAGTAGATGTTGTTGCTAGTTTAGCAAGTGTTAATTCAATTTTTAATCTATGTGCACCTTTGGCAGCATAGTTAGATGAACCTCTAGCATTATCTGTAAGTGTTGAATCTATTTCAGGTGTTACTAATGTTTCTGTAACTGTTAGTCCTACTCTTGTTGTTTCTGTATTTGAATTAGCACTTAGTAATAATGTTTGTCTATTTACTTTTACAAATTGTCCTCGTATATAAATGACACCATCTTCTATGGTTGCAGCTGAACCTGTTTGAGAAGCACTTGTTGAAAATGTAGTTGCAGATGCTACACCACTTGCATATCCTGTAGTATGTGTGATTGATTTATCTGCAGTTATGTTCTCACCATCAGCAAAAACTGTAGTTGAATTGTCTGAACCTGTTTTGTAATAATTCAAATAAAGAATTGGTTGTGTTGTGGCAGTCGCAGCTTGGAATCCTGTTACATATGCTTTGACACCAGATGTTGCTCCTGTAATCGTTACAGGATTTGTTGAATCAAAAAATTGACTTGGGTCTATTTCCTCACTTGCAAATGTTGATGCAAGTTGTAATGTTGGAAAATCATTTGAATAACTTAACTGACCAGGTATTACAATACTACCCTCTTTAAACATGTGGCTACCATGTCTTTCTACTTGACTTTGAAGTATAGATTGTAGTTGGGTTAATTCTCTAGCTTGAATTGCAAAGCCAGGTCTAAAGAGTACCCTATGAAAATTATCTGCCTCATCAAAATCATCATAATATGGTGAAACATTTAGGTCAGTTATTTGCGCCATATTTTAAAACTCAATTATTAGTTTAATATCTTCTGTTTGGTCAGAATCTCTTTGTATTGGTTTTCTATTTTCTAAGTAAATTATATTACCACTATCTGGTTGTAACTCTGGGTTAGCATAACCTGATGTTGTAGACAATGTGTTATTGTTTGCAAGTGTGATTGTCTCAGAATCAGTTGATGGTGTTAATGTTGCAGATGATGTTGCACCTGTAATTACATTAGCTCCTTCAAATACACTATGGTCACCAGTCGTGCTGTTTGTTCCAAAGTCACCAAATCTTTCTTGTTGGAAATATAATAAACTTCTTGTAGAATCCCATTCTACTACTTTACCTACAGCACCTGTTGTTGCTTGAGTAATTTTTTCATCCACTTCGAATGTTCCACTTGAAGAAGCAGCCTTAACTACAAAAGTTTGTCTTCGTGTAGATGCAGTAGCAACTGTTGATGTTCCATAATTAGTTGGGTCCACAACAATACCTACTTGTCTAAAATCGTTTGATGTTGTAATATCATCACCTTCTGCTTGACTTAGTGTTGTTGCAGTCATAACATAGTGTCCACCTAGTTCACCGATTGCATCATTACCATGACCATTTTTAGGTGATATGACTATTTCAATAGCTCCACCAGAACCACCCATGTTAGATGCACTCGTTAAACCAGCATCTGAGAATGTAAATCCTGCTCCTAAGTTTACAGTTCCAAAAGTATATCCTGCTCCACCAGCGTGAATTGTCGTATCTGTACCAGCAGTTAATCCAAATGATGCTATCGTTCCACCTGATACTGTAATTCTTATGATTGCACCTGATGATGTTCCAGCACTTGTACCATCGCCGTAGACAGCAGCATAGTATGTTCCGTTTGTGTAACCACTCCCTGCTGTAACTTTTACTGATTCAATCTTACCATCTACTGCCGCAGCAGATACTGTAGAATCATTTGATACAGGAATAAAATCACTTGTTAAAAATTTAGCAGCTTCGGATGTTGTAACTTGATACATGTATTTTAGAATATATCCACCTAATGCAAATGGGGATGTTGAGGTAGATGTAGGTTCAGCACCAGAATATGCTGCTCCAGCGTTATTGTCTAAAACTTTATATACTCTATAATCAGATGTCATAAAGTAAAATGTTGAATCATATAGATTTGATGCACCTGATGTAGTTGTATTTGATGATGAGATGTTATCATCATACATATCGTAAACTGTTCCGTTTGACCAAGCTCTTCTTGGTATTGCATAAGTGATATCTGATGTAGCTATATTTTTTGCAGCTAACATAGAATCCCATGCATAAAATTCTGTGTCTGTTGGACCATCACTTGGTGTTGGTGGTGATGAATCACTACCACCTGTGGTACCTGATGTAAATGCTGTTGCCTTTCCTACAAATAGATAGTATGTGGATTTTGATGCTTCTGAAAAACTCTCAAAAAACTGGTCAGCATTGTGTTGTCTAAATTTTTCTGTAATTATTGCGGCCATTTAATTTATCCCATTCTTTCATTTATTTATACAAGTTATTTATGACATTATTTAAAATGTTATCCCTGTTGCTCCTTCTAAATCTATATTATCTCCAGCGTGTGCTGCTGTGTCTAATACAAGAAATCCGTGTGTGTCATCTGTTGCATCTTCTAGAGCGATATCACCTGTGTCTCTAACAGTTACCTCTGCAGGAACAACGACTGGTGTATAACCATATTTAGACTTATATGCTGTGTCATTTCTAGAACTTAATCTAAAGTTTTCTTTTGGAATCTGACCTTCCGCAGGGAAGATGTTAAATGATTCTAGTGCAACTTTTGTGGTGTCTAAAGTTTCAGTTTCAAATGTTAAGAAACTACCTTCATTCTCTCTGAATGTTAATACCCCACCTGTCTCTGATGATGCCTCAATAGAAGCAGATGTGGCATCCATGATAATATTACCCTCACCATACTCTAATTTAATTTTATCATTTACTGTTGTATTAAAGATATCCTCTAATAATATTTCACCTGATTCAAATACATTATCCGCGATTAATCTATCTGTAATAGATTCAGAAGAATTACTTTCTGATATGAGAGTGCCAGATTCTTCTAATATAAATGTTGCATACTTGGAACTTGATGATATTGTTCTTGTATCTCTTTCTAATCTGATTGGTGTAGGGAATCCTAAATCATCTGTTGTGCCTTCTAAGATTATTCTTAGTCCAGCATCTGTACCCGAACTGTCTGTTCCGTCTAAAAGAATGACACCACCATCTTGTGTAGTAACCACGGTCTCTGGTGTATTTTGTAATAATTTAAATCCTGCATCAGTTTGTGATGAATCTGTACCATCTAATAATAACTCACCTTCATTTTCTAAAACTATTTCATCTGGGTCTTCTACAACATCAACATTATCTGTATCATCAGATAATGTAATTCTATCAGGTCTTAAAATATCGTTGAATGATATTGTTCCTATCTCATCAAAAGTTAGTGTTGTGTCATTGTCATCATCTTCAAATAATATTCTATCGTTTTCGTTTTGTATTAGTCCAACAGGTACAGCCACTCTATCATTTTCGTGTAGTAATCTACCTGTGCCAGGTCTAGAATCTTCTAGTGCAAGAACTCCTGTGTCATCCTCTAATGTTATGAAGACAATATCATCAAATGGTATTGTGCCTTCTAATACTATATGTTCTGCGAGACTTCCTGTACCTGATTCAAACACTAAACTACAAGCATCTCTGAATGGATGTTCCGCCAAATGTAATAATAAATTATCTTTGACTTTTGATATTGGATTATTATCAATCCTAATTGTTCTTTCATGTATTGCAGCTCTTTGACTTTTACCACCAATACCTTTTGCTGCTTCAGATTTAAGAGCACCTGTTCCTGTATCACCCGTTGCAGTTTCAAATAATATATTATCTCCAGCATTCGTTGATGAACCATCTGTTCCGTTTAATACTATTCTTTCATCAAATTGGTCTATACCTACAGCTGTTCTTAAACTAATCTTAACATGTTCATCAAATATTGTTTCGAATGTAGAAGCAAGTTCAGGTGAGAATGTTGTTGTGTCACCATCATATCCAGCAACACCAGCTGCAGTTGCTGTAATTCTAGCAGAAATTTGTGATGCAATACTTACTTTACCAAATGGAGCAAATCCTGTTGGGTGAACTGCTTTCTTCAATTCATTTAAATATGTTGATAGTGATTCACCTATTCTAACTTCATAAGAATAGTCTTGATAGAAATATGAATCTTGTATTCTATTTAAATCCTCACCAACTAAACTAGAGATGCCACTATAAGTACCAACATCTGTTTTTTGTGTTCCTACTGATAATGTTCCTGTGGATATATCTGCAGACACAATCGTTGCGGATGCTCCACCTGAATCTGTAATTGTCACATTGTCGTTTGAAAAATCTATTGGTGATTCATTTATAATATCATCGGCAGCATCTACAGATGAACTGTCTGTTCCATTTAAAACTATATTATCAAATTGTATATCTTCTTCAAATAATATTCTATCGCCATCCTCTAAAACTAATCTTGTTCCTAAATCTTCTGTACTTATCTTGTTGCCTTCATCACCTGTGTTACCTTCTTCCATTACAACATATGCACTTCCAGCAGATTCGTTTTCACGATATCTGTCTATGAGTAAAGCAAAACCTTCGTTGTGTGGAATACCACCATCAACATGTTCGTGTTCTATAATTAATCTACCACCTGAGATGTTTGGAGCGTCTGTTGCACTTCCTAGTGTTTGTCCACTTTCTTGAACTAATAAATGTGTTCCATTGTTTCTACCTGTAGCATCCTCTAATAGTATACCATCATCAGCTGTTTTACCATCAGCATTTAAAACTATTCTGTCTTCAATACCATTTACAATATTTGGTCTTGTAAAGACAAGTAAAGAATTACCCATGCCAGAATGATTAGCACAATAATAATATAATTGTGGAGCATCTGCTGCAACCACTATCTTAATAAATGAACCTGTTGTTCCTATTGGAACTGTTACAGATGATGACTGAGTTACGCCTGTTGTGTAATTAGTACCACCCGTTGTCTGACCAGCAACTGGCACTGATTTAAATAATAATTGATGATTTTTAGATGTGTCAGCATTGTATAGTGAACTATCAGATGTATCAAATATATAAGTGTTACCTCTTGCAAGTGATAGTCTAGGTGATTCTATACCGTTGATGTAAAACGCATTACCTGTATCTGCAGAGTTTCTTTTTACTGTGACAGTAAAAGTTTCTTCTGTATTTGTAGGTGTTGTTATTGATGTTGCGTTTGTAACAATGTGTTTACCATCATCAAAATCTTTTTCATCCTCTAAAAGAATACCATGTGGTTCTGATTCAGAGTTGTCCTCTAATCGTATACCTTCATTGACTGTGCTTGATGGTTCACCTTTTGTCCTTATAACATTTTCAAATGTTGTGCTTAAAACTTGTGTATCAGAATCATAACTTGATACTGTTCCTGTGTGTGTTGTTAAAGTATTACCAGAAGCAAATGTTCCTGTTGGGTCTTTGACAATAAAGTTTGCTTTGAATGTGGCGTCTGGTGGATTACTAGAATCTAAATCAAAACTAGAATCTTTAATTTCTATACCATTGGCTCTACCAATATCAGTTGTATTGGCAAGAAGTTTTGCACCTGTACCAGATGTACTTGTAATTGTAAGTGTGGGTAATTTAGAATAACCATTACCACCATCTGTGACTTGTACTTTTCTAATTGATGTTGCTTCGTTTTGTGTTGCAAAAGTATTTTCTTCTAATACAAATAAATCGTTGTTTGTAAAATCATCTGGTGTGTCTTGTACTGTGTCTGTTAATAAATTATGTCCAACATCCACGCCACCAGAAGCGCTTGTATTGTCTAATAAAATTTTGTTTATAGAATTACCTTTGATGACATGAGGTATACCTGTTGTAGGTGCTGTTGTAAATGTGAGTGTTGTTCCACTTACACTCCATACAGTATCTCCAGCAGCATCTGTAGAATTCAATAATCTGTTATCACGAAATATACGAATGTTATCTGTGTTTGCATTTAGTGATGTGAGAGTAAATTGTGTTGTTGAAGAATCTGGTGTTATTTCTTCCTGTATTAAATTACCATCTTCTAAAATAATTTCAAAAGGAACTAGTTGTGAATTTGTACCATCTTCTAATCTAATTACATCTGTTGTAATATCTGAATCATCAAGTGTTCCTGTCTCTTGAAGTATACCACCACCAACCATACTGACTTCACCTGTGGCAGATGAAATATCTGTATCGTTTGAATCAGATGTAAAAGTTACTGTGTCTCCTACTTCATATTGTTGCCCTACATCCTCTACTATGATATCACTTACTGACCCTGTTAAAATATCCTCTACAACGACCTCAGATACACCAGAACCGAGACTTTCTACTGTTAGAGTATCCGATACATTGTTTAATATTCCGTCATTCGTAACGGCCGATGTACTAATTTGTGATGATACTGTAAATGTTACATCAACATCTCTTGTAGATGATGTTGCAGTAATAGTTTCACCATCAGTAAATGTACCTACGATACTTTGTAATTCTAATTCTGTAACAGCAAAGTTACCTTGTGTAAATGTAGATGATGATACAACGACAGCAGTTGCACCAGATGATTGACCCGTAATGACTTGATTGACTACTTCATCACCAGATACATTGGCTGCAGCTGTAACTCTTATGGTTGTCTTCTGACCCCAATCACCATCAGAGGTTCTCATAACAAATTCTGTTGGATAAACTATTTCTGGTGTTTCACCTAAGAATGCTTTGAAAAATAATTCGTGACCTTTTGATGTTCCTTTAGCGCCATACAAGTCTTTGATATTCTTGATTAAATTTCTCTTAGATACTCCTGTTGCCAAAGTCTCTGGTATGGCGTTCATGAATTGATTTCTCATATTATCTAAGAAATCATAAATGGTATTGTCTACATTAGCATACTCTAAAAGTTGTTGAATGTTTTGTACGGGATTAGCACGATACTCTGATATGACACCTTCAGCACCAGATGTTCCACCAGTAAAAGTTTCACCTGTAATAAATTTTTGTTGAGAAGATATGTAAAGATATTTGTTACGACCATCTTCTACTAATACTGTTGCAGTTGCTTTAGATGTTGCACCTGTAATTGTTTCACCATTTACAAATAATCCTTTTGTACCTGTACCTGATTCAGTAACAACACGATTACCATCTTCTTGTAAAATAAATTCTAATGTATTAGTTTGTTGTCTTAAATATTCTATTTCACCTGTATAGGTAATTCTACCAGATTCAAGGTATTGGTAATAGTGTTTTAAAAAACGAAGAAACTTAGGATGTTCACCTTTTACAAACTCAGGTGCTTGACCTTCGATTAAAGGACTAAGCTTTGTAACTAGTTTTGAATCATTCTTTGCCATTCATCTAATATGCCGAACTTGTTGGTGTAGATGAAGATGTGCTTACTGTTGTGGTTGTAGTTGTACCCGTAGATGTTACAGTATAACCTTTACCTGTTGTTGCCTGTGCATCAACACTACCACCTACTGTACTGTTTACTAAATCAATTTCTAGTATTTGATTTCTTACAGGCACTACATCATTTGATTTAGGTAAAGCAGTAATACGAATTTTAGTTGATGATACACCATCAACATTTGATACTGCTGTTATATTAAGACTACCTGTACTAATCAATCCACTTGCATAATCTACTGTGCCTGCAGTTGAGTTTAGATATGTTCTAACTCCTGCAGATGATAGAGAATAAATTCTTAGATTACCAGAACCATCATCATCAAAAAAGTATTCTGTTGCTGTATCATTATCTAATTGAAAACCAGTTGATGCTAGTATGCCACCCGCATCTGCATTGTGACCAGAGTGAGGGTTGAAAAATGCGTTATTAAAATTAATATCGTAAGATGAAGAACCACTTACTGGTGTAAAAAATTTACCCATAGTTACTGTGGTTGTGTTGTTTAGTATAGCTGTATCTGTATCATCAATCAGTCCTAAAAGTTTAGAGTGTCTAAAAACTCCATTGAATTCTTTTAAGTCACTATCATTGAAAGTTGATATTGTTGTGCTTATCAAACTTGCAAGTTCATCTTTTGTAGATGTTGTTGATGTTGAATCATATTGAAATGATGTGTTTAAAATTATAAAAGTTGTTTCTGGGTCTACAATAACAGGTGTAACAGATGCAACTTTATATGGAGCAAATGCTGTGACTAAACTACTTTTTTGTTCAGATGTTAAATTTTCACCTGTTGTTGATTTGATTGAAATAAACACTTTACCATACTCGGGGTTTGATGATACTCCTGTGCTTGTATCAAAACTACCATCTTCTCCACCCCAAACAGAAACTGCTTGAGTATTAGGAAATAATTTTTTAGTATAAGTTTTATAATCATCTACTGTCACTGCTCGACCTTGTGCAGCATAGTCTAGTGGTGCATTTAATTTTATAGAATTTATTGTTTCAGGTAAAGCTCCACCTGTTGCATTTGAAACTGTTGTTACTGTAATATTAGTGATACCATCTATTGATGATGGTGCAGAAAATGATGACGCTCCATTTGCTAGAGTTCTATTTGTAACGACATATTGTAATGTAATTATATTACCATCTTCTATTGCTTTACTAACTGTTCCGTCACCAAAGTAAACTTCAAAATATCCACCATCAGTTTCTTGTAAATAATAAACTGTGCTTGTAGATGATAGTTGAGTTATATCTGTTGCTCTAGTAAAAGTAGTTGTTGTTGTATCAGTTGATGAGTTTTGAACCTTAACTGTAAGTGTACTAGTATCTGCTCTATTATCAGTTAGTAAAAATCTTTGGTCTACATCTGAGGAATCTGCTGTGTATGTTGTTGTAACATATGTTCCCTCGTAAACTTTTACACTATCAAAAGGAACAGAGGTACCTGTGTTACTTGATGTGATATCTGAAACAGTAACAAACTGATAGTCTACACCATTGATAGATGTTGTAAACGCAGTTCCTGCAGGCATTGTTTTTGTGTTTGCAGTAGTTGTCAAACTTATATTGACTGTTGCAATCGGAGCTCTAGATGATGTAACTTCGTATCCTAAACTTTTTGCGTGTGATACTACACTTGAACGAAGTGCTGCACTATCTAAAAACATTTCGTTTGCCAACATGTTCATATTGAAACCTAGATAGTGTGTGTTGTATGCTAGAGTGTCTAGTAGAATACTCATACCAGAACCTTCAAAGTCATAGTCTTTAAATTCTTCTTGTGAACTTAAAAATGTTTTTAAGTTAGCTTTTACTTCATCAAAATCAAATTCTGTAACTTTTAATCTTTTATTATTATTGATTGCCATTATCTTAATCTCTCTAACATTACATCTAAAGTTGCTAATTCTGTGGGTGCGTTTTGTATGTAAAACTCTATCGTAACATTGTATGCATTTCTGTCTAAGTCTGGTATCGTTCTAACTGCAACTAAACGACATCTTGGTTCAAAAGCTTCTATGACATCTTCTACTTTTCTAGTGATTACAGCTGCAGTCATTGGTGTCATGTTTTCAAATAACATTTCACGAATGCCACCAGATATCTCTGGGTGAAAAGGTTTTTCGAATGTGTTTAAATTTAATAGATTTCTTAAAGCTCTTTTGATAGAAACCACATCTGTAATTCTATTTACATCACTTCCGACAGGTCTCTTTCCAAAAAATAAATCTAAGTCGCTATACTGTCTGACATTTCTAGAAATATCATTTTGTGCTTGTGCGTCTTTATATGCAGAGTTGTCGGCCATAGATGTTCCCTTAATCTTTACTGATTATTTATAAGGGAATATCATAAGAAATGTTTGAATATTTAAGATTCTGTACTTCCTGGCACAGTAGACATGGCAATATCTTTTGCTTGTGTTATAATTTTAGTTCCTTGTAAAGTTAAATTATCTAAAGAACATGCCTCAACAGTTGTTAAGTCTAAACTATCTAAATCTATTACACTTCCAAACTGACTTTTAAGTGTTGCTAATTTTTCAATGTATTGTGCTGAACCTACAGTAAAATCTTGAAGTGCTTTGAGTTCTGCTTGAAAATTTATATTTGGTGTATCTGGTAATGCAGGTATCATATCAGTTAGACTTTTTGCCAATGGTGTTAAAGTTGCTGATATTGAATCAATAATATCAGACGCTTCAGCATCTATCGCACCATCTATTTGATTAAGTGCTTCTACTGATGTGTCCTCAACCTTACTTAGTAATTCATCTTGTAATGTGTTTGCTCCACATAAATTAGGTACTTTTACAAATGCCATTTATTTCTCCTATGCAACAGGTGCATTAGTATTAACTTGTGAATCTCCAGCACTATCTGCTCCTTGTGAATGAACATGAGTTGTAAGTGCAATAGTATTAGCAGTAACTTCTTGTGTGGTTGTAATTGTACTTCCACTACCAGAAAGATTAATCGTGCTTCCACTGCCAGCAAATACCATTGAACCAACTGCCTCTGATTTAATATTTAGTTTTGTTCTAGATTTTATTGCCATATCATCACCAGAAATACATGATAGTTTTCCAACACTTGTTAATCCTATATTTGATAATGCTGTAATCCTTACATTTTTAGATACAGATTGTAAACTCATTTCACCAACAGATGTAATGAAGTGGTCACCACCTACAGTAGTTCCAAAGTTACCACCAACATTTAAATCAAAATCTCTACTCTGTAATTCACTATTAGTACCAATCGCACCTTTGACTGCACCAGAGATATTGTATCCATGATTACCTAGTATAACCTCTTCTAAATTACCAGCTCCAAGATAACCAATCTTAACTTGTTCACTCTTTCCTATTTTTCTAGAATAGTTTCCAGCAACTTCTAGAATATAATCACCTCTTACAAATTCTCTTTTAGTGCCATCACAAGTTAGATTAATATTTCCTTTGACTTGTATATTTGATGAGCCAGCAACTAATTCGTAGTCATCACCAATTACTTTAACTGTTCTTGTACCATCGGCAACGATTTCCTCATAGGTACCAGACTTGTGTTCTCTGTGTAATCTTTCTCCACCAGGTGTATCATCTATTTCTGATATGTGTCCTGATTCTGATTCGTGTACATGATTAAAAGGATATTGTCCTGTGGATGTTCCTGTGGTTGATATACCTCTAGGATGTGGTTCATCAAAACTTCCTCTTGTTTCTGCAGAGGTTAGTTCTGTTGATACACCTGTAAGATTAGGTTTGGTTGCAGTTGGTATACTTGTAAGTCTTGCAGTTCTACGATTTTGTAGTGACTTGTGATTCTCACCATCCTCACCTCGTGCAAGTCTTGATACATCACTTTCTTTAAGTGTGTGATTTGAATGTGTGATTGTGCTCGGATATTTTCCGTTAGGGTCATTGAATCCAAAACCTTTGTCTGCAGCATCTTGTGGATAACCAGGCAACGAACCCATAATGATTGGTTGTTGTTTTTCGTTTGCATCTCGAAAGAATCCTACAACCCATGAACCTTCAACTAGAAATGTTGGTGAACTTCCAAGTCCTTGCATAGATGGGTCGGTAACAGGATGCATGACATGCGCCCACGGCAAATCTTTGGTAGGTAATTCAATTAAATCTTCTGTGTGGTAACCTAGACAACGGACTTGTACTCGACCTAACTTGGCGGGGTCATTACGACTTTCTACGACACCAACAAACCATACAAAGCCGTCAAGGCCCATGAAATAGTTTTCTTTCATAGAAACTATTTATACTAGGTGTTACGATAGTCTAGATAGATATTTCCTGCGAGTATAATTCTTTCATCTACCATGTCATATGCATTAGGCACTTCGTGTGTTACATGGCCTGGAAAGATTATCAACTCATCAGGTTTCGGAAAGATTCTTAAATCGGCTTCCGAAAAATATAAAGGTGGGGCGTTGTTGGGTACTTGTATGTAATAACACCATGACCACAACGCAGGGCTATGTGTATGAGGTTTCGTATAATCACTTTCGTGATAGATGGCACCCCAACAATCAAAAGTAAAATATTTGTCTAGTTTTCCCTTTTGGTCGGAATCACTATATCCTCGAATCACTTCGATTGCTGCATTACATACATCATTGATGATTGGATATTTTTTATGTAAAAACCAATCAGTCATGTATGCTTGTACATTCGACTTTCTTTGTTCCTCGTATTTGTGAGAACGAATGATGTCTGACATTTGTCCGTGTAAATATTGTAGTGATAATGTTCTGCGTATCACTCGCTCTCGTTTTACGAAGGTATGAATCTCATCCTCTTTTTTCAGATTATTTGCTAAATCGGAAAGAGACATTAGATTCCAAGAAATTCTTCGCCAGGTACTTTATCCTGAACTTCCTTTGCTTGTTTTTCTATCAGTTTTAGCTCTTCTCTTATTTCATTTAGGTCTTCACTAATTGCACGAACATCTTCTAACAGTCGGTCAAAAAAGAAATACAACCAGATACTGCCTAACCAAAAGATTAGAACCGTAACGAATAATATTAAGTCAAACATAAGTTTCTCCGTAGTTACTTTAGAATTCTTTAAACGCGATTTTTAGTGGTAAGTTTCCGAAACAGGCGTATCCGCGAGTATCGTTCTTTTATACCAATCAAAGAAAAAGGGGTTATTCTCAAACAACATAGTGATATCTCTAGGTTGAATACGACCCTGCTCGATAATGAGCGCAATCACCATCCATTTTTCTTCGCGTGTTTCTTTTTCTAGATTATGATAATCAAATAATCCAAACTCATCGCCTCGTATATTTTTTAAATCATTTTCCATTGATAATTCGAAGTCCTATACTCATGAGAAAGACTGATAGTATTATCCGAATGCCTATCTGTAGCATCTCTCTATATCCTAAAACAGTTAGACTTTCAACAAATCCAACTATACCCAACATACTTCCGAAACCAAAGAGTAAAAAGAATGCTCCGATGGTTTCTAGTTTTATATACTTATCCATAGTAACCTCCTACATATGATACTAATACAACACATAACGCCAGTATAACAACCCATTCAAGAAATGTCAAGTTTTCATTCATATTTTTTACCTCCTATCCAAGTGCTAACATGAAACCCATGAGTATAAACATACCAATCAATGATATTGCTACATAGAGTAGATATCCATAAACAATCAGTTTGATACAATCTTTTAAAAAATTCAACATTATTCAAGTACAATCTTTCTAAAAATCCACCACAATGCGGTACAATAAAATAGTATGTAAATAAATATGATAATGTATGATAAAGACATTACAAGTCTCTGCATCATATCTGTAAAAAAATTATGCATGTTTACTACTCGGATGTACATCAAATTCTAATGTCAC
>VTLG01008943.1_pt1 | contig 18047 bp, 11 predicted proteins | sample 4694571 | NCBI WGS metagenome assembly VTLG01 (sample SAMN12604809, study PRJNA352737) | marine metagenome | biome: ENVO:00000447; feature: ENVO:00000209|ENVO:00000569|ENVO:01000036; material: ENVO:00002151; isolation source: viral sequences binned using virsorter ... | reverse complement strand
TAAGTAGTTACGGTGATCAAGTTAATACAATAGCTGATCTACCTACAGAATCTAAACATGGTAGGACTGTAAAAATTATCAATACTTCTAGTAGTGCTGATGACTACTACGCTAAGTTTGTAGCTGATGCTGGTTCTGGTACTGGTGAAGGATACTGGGAAGAAACCTTAGGACATGGTATGTCTCCGGGTTTGACAGCAGCTACAATGCCACATGAATTAGTTAATACTGGTACTAACGCTTTTACATTTAGACCTATTACATGGACTGCTAGGTTGGTTGGTGATGATACTACTAACTCACATCCTTCATTTAATGGTGAAAAGATACAACAAGCTTTCTTCTATAACAACAGGCTAGGCTTTCTATCTGAAGATAATGTATCCATGAGTCAGTCTGGAGAGTTCTATAACTTTTATCATATAACAGCTCAGACAGTTAGTGCATCTGATCCAGTTGACCTTAACTGTTCTAGTATCAGACCAGCTGTGTTACATGGTATTATACCAGTAGCATCAGGTTTGATTCTATTCTCTGAAAACCAGCAGTTCATCATGTATGCTGCTGATGGTAACCTATCACCACAGACTGCTATTATACGTGGACTCTCTAACTATGAGATGGATACAAATATAGATCCTGTAGATGTAGGTACCAACATTAACTTTGTTAGTAAGACACCAGCCTATACCAGAGTGTTTGGTCTTACCCCAAGGGGTGAAGGTCAGATACCAGAGGTCACTAATTTAGGTAAAGTAGTAGATGAATATATACCAGATACTGTTGACAGTTTAATTGCTAGTCCACAAAATTCATTTATAGCTTTGTACGGATCAGCATTAGATACAATATATTTTCATAGAACACATTCTGAAGGTAATCAACAAATTTTACAAGCATGGTACAGCTGGAAATTTCCGGGTAAGGTGTTAGATTTAGTTGTAGATTCTGACGTATTATATACTGTTGTGAAGATTGGTACAGGTTCATCAGCTAGGTATCATTTACTTACATCTAACTTAAGTGCTACGCTTGAAGATGAAGCTATGATTACCAGTGATGGTACTAAAATCAATCCTTATATGGATTTTTATACTAAAGCTACTAATGGTTTATCTGGAGGTTCAGAAAAAAAAGTTGTATATGTACCAGCAGATAACATGAGTAAATGTTATATACCATATCCTGATATAACTACAGCTACACCAGTTGTTGCAGTTTCAGGTGATGCTGCTAGTAACTATAGTACTATTGTTCAGTCTGGTTTTACTATGAAAGCTGAACGTGCTACCGATAGTGATGGTACTTACTTTAAAGTTACTGGTACAGATCTTTCTGGACAAGCAGATAATGTTATTGTAGGGTATACATTTGATTATGATATAACATTACCTAAAACTTACTTCCAATTAGATAAAGGTATAGCAGATTATAGTGCTGTATTGACTATATCTAGAATGAAATTCTCGGTAGGTAGATCTAGTACACTAGGTTTTAAACTTACATCTAATGGTTTAAGAGGTCAGTCATATGATTTTTCAGCTATAACAGATGGTAGTAGAACAGAGTTTAGTTTACCATTTGATATAGAAGATAAAGATGATATCAAAGTCAGTTTAGATGGTACCAACACAACTAACTTTACTATTACAGACGCAGGTGTTATTACAATGGGTACAGCTCCAGCTGCTACCGTTAAGATGATAGCCTATGAAGATAACTGGTATGACATACAACCAGTACAGGAAGCTAACCAATACCTAGCTGACGACGTACCTATGGTAGATCAGGCAGTATATACACTACCTATACACCAACGTACAGAAAACTTTTTACTTAGAGTCTTTAGTGACTCACCGTTCCCAGTCTCTCTGACTTCAATGATGTGGGAAGGAAACTACACACCACGTTACTATAGGAGGATGTAATGGACCCATGGACCGGGATAGCAGTTAGTGCTGGCCTACAATTAGTTGGTGGTTTGTTTGGTCGTGATACTAGACAAGATAACCAAAACAACATTAACTTAAAATTTGAGCAAGACAACGAAGCTTACTCATTTGATAGGGCAGTTGAATGGTCTACATACTACCACACATTAGAAAAACAGTATGTAGCTGACTTAAATAATAAAGCATTAAACGCATATAAAGAACAACTAGCTTTTAATCAATGGCAAGATAAAGAGAATATGCGACTGTATTCTTATGCCAAAGAAGCAGAAGCATATAATGCTAGTGTTGAATCATATTATGAACAATTAGATTTCAATGATATAGCAGAAGAACTTACAATAGCTGATACGGAAAGAGCTTATCAAGATAAGTTACTTTCAATAGGCTTTCAGAATGAAGAACTTTTGACTAAATATTATGAAGGTGGTAAGGAACTAGCTCTAGAAACTAGAGGTTTAACACAAGGTTTAAAGGAAGCTCGAAAGACATCTAAACTTCAAATCAAAGAAGTTGGTGTTAATCGAGAGATGGATTTACTGAATGATGCTCTAGACAAAGCTGGACTTAGAGATGGCATGGCGGCTACCAAGGCAGACGCTGCATTTAAAGTTCAGGGTATGAGGTCAGAGCTACTTCAGAAAGAAGGTCAGATAAGAAATCTAGGTCAAGCTGGTAGATCTGCAGAAAAAGCTATACAAGCTGTTCTGGCTAACCACGGTAATGCACAGATGGCTTTGTACAATAGTGTTGCAAATGCAGAATCTAAATACTCTCTTGACTTACAGAAACTTGCAGGTGCTTTGAAGAACAAAACAGAAATGTCACAACTTCAACTAGATAATATAACCAATGCCTTAGTTAACGCTGAGACACAGATTGGTATGTCTGAAGAAGGTACAGGACTTAAGTTTAGTTCACTACAATCAGGTACTGAGTCAGGTCAAAGACAACTCAAACAATCCTTAATTAGTGCTGGAGAGCAACATAAAGCTGATCGTAATAAGATCGGTATGGATAAATATCAAGCAGATATTAAAGCTTCTGGCAGTCTTAAGAGCAAGCCATCAGCACCTCCACAACAGAAACTACCACTATTGCTTCCTGATACAGTATATCAGAAGCCACTTAAACCAATTGATAAGCCACTACCAATTAGAGGTCTTAACAATGTACACCATACACCATTCAAAGATGTTATTATGAACGTTGCTTCACAAGTAGGTAGTTCTGCAGCTGGCGCAATTAAGTGGGATTAACTAAATGGCAAACTTATTTAACGGTGGATATTCTAAACAATCCACATTAGAAGGGAATCTGATCCAAGGTGAAGACCGTTCTGATAGAATTTTAGAAGAAGGTAAGAGATACCTTAACCAATGGAAGGAAGTCTCTGAAGGCGAAAGACTAAACCAAGAAAGATACCTTACTGCATTACAGAATAAATTTGATCAAGAAACATCAGATAGAGCTAGTAATGAAAAACTAGCTTCTGTATTTAGAAAAGGTTGGGGTGAAGCTTTAACTAAAAGACACAATCAATTACTTAAAAACGCTGAATCCAAGGCTGCAGCAAATGTTAAGTTCAACGAAGATTTAGCTAAAGCTTTTAAAATAGGTGGAGATATAGTTGGGCGTAAAGCTCAGCAAATGACTGATAAACAAGTAGAGTTTGGTAGAAACTTAGTAGTAGATATAGGCTTACCAAGTGAAATGCTTGATGCTTTACAGACTACAGAAGATTTAGGCTATGAAGCAAACAAGCAGAATAACAATGCTATTTATCAAGCTAGAAAAAGAGGATATACTGAAGAGCAAATACAACAACTTAGAAACCTTAACTGGTTTCAAAAGCGTGGTGTGGCTATAGGTCATGCTCAGCACTTAGGAGAGAACTATCATAACTTACTTATAACCAGTGAGGGTAAGGAATATCCATCTAAATATGGTAATAGTAATGGTACTATCTCTTTAGGACAGGCGGTTGCTCAGTCTAATGTAGGTGGTACTAGACTTGCACTTTCAAAAATCAAAGAAGAGTTTCTTAAAAGTATTGATATCAGCGATGGTCATTTAGGTAAATATGTAAAACCCGGTATTGATAAAGCTGAAGCTTTGGTTATCGAAGCTGTAGAAAAGAAAGCAGCTAAAGAAGCTAACGAAGCTTATAATGATAGGAAAAGAGCTACTATTGTAGCAGCATTAAAAGAAGGTCCAGATAAACTTTGGAAACTTTGGGAATCTGAATCAGGTGAGAACGGTGAGTTTAGATCTGCATCTTGGAATAATGTAACAAACTATATGCTAGAAGCTATTAAAAATGGTAGCTTAAACCGTAGGCATATAGAAGATTGGGGTGAGCAACCTTTTGATGGTAAGGAAGGTAGCAAGATGATTATGCATCATCATCCCGGTAGATGGACTAAACTTATGGATGCTGTATCTGCAGCTGAGAGAGCTGAAGCAGCTAGAAATACAAGCCAAGAAACTGTCCGTAATTCTCAGATAAGTAAACAGACTGAAGATTTAAGAGCTGCTATTGAAGCATCTGAAAAGCAACCTAACAGATCTGAACTAGCTACAATGATAGCTGAAGCAAATAAGATGCATGGTCCAGACAATAAAATGTCTAAGATGCTTATGAACTTCTCAAGAGATCATGTATCTGATGCTAATGATAAAATTTATACACCATGGCTTGATCAGTTAGAAGCACAAGGTTTGTTGACTCCTAGTATAGTTGAGAAAGCTAATCTTACATGGGTTAAACGAGCAGAGTATATTAAAAAAGCTAATGCAAATAGCCCATATGCAGCGTCAGAAGATCAGATAAAAATGATGGATGACTATGTTGAAAAGAAGATTGAAAGAGCAATTAACGATTTCGGTCTTGAAAGTAAACATGTCCCTTCATCTGCTATGGCACTGTATGAAGGTAAAGCTAGTCTAAAAAGATACTTCCGTACCTATGCACAGAAAGCAGGTGCTAATTCTCAAGAAGTATATAACGCTGCTATCGCTGCATGGAATGCTGATTTCAAAGAGAACTACCAGATAGTTGAATTCCAAGGCGGTACACGTGCACCTTACTTTAAGAACTTTGCTATTGGTAGTAAGATATCACCAGTACCTTTAAGTGAGATTACTACACAAGAGTTAGCGGATAACCCTAACCTACTAGATCAAAAACTTTTAGTAGATGGTGTCGGTCTTAAGAAATTCTTTGACCAAGCTGCAATGGGTAGGTTTAATGGCTGGCCTTCAGATATCATGCATCTTCAAAGTAAGATAGGTCTTGGTCCACAAGGTCAGGTTATGACTGAAGCTGATATAGCAATGAGGCAATTAGAAGTACTTAAAGAAACAGGTCAAGTACCTAAGGATTATAAAGTACCACCAGAATTAATCCAAGCATATAGAGTCGGTACTGGTATTATCAGACCTGAGTGGAAAAAGTATATTTGTGGTTCTAGGTGTAATAAGCATAGTGTAGCAGCTGCACTTGTATATAGTGGTTATGAAACTACAGAAACTAAAAACAATGGTTTAATTGCTGCTAGTCCAAATGGATTTAGTTTATACAGACAAGAACCGAATATGGAAAAATATAAAACACCAGCTGATCCTGACTGGACAGAATACTTAATAAACGGAGGTGGTGCAATTGTCTGATTATAATACAACAGAAGCTCAACATGCTGTTCCTGATAATGACAAGGAAGAGTTTGAACAACAGCTTCAACAGAAACACCTTAAGCAAAAGGAACAAGCTGAAGGTGGTGGTCAGATTGAAGAGGTTGAACCTCAAGCAGCACCTACTTCTACAGCTCCAACTACTACAGCTGATGCTGTTAAAGGTGGTAAAGGTGACCACTCATGGGGTGGTTTTGAAGAACAACAGAAACCTCAACATGGCTTAGAAAAACCTGCTAACGTCAGTCAAGAAGATTGGGATGCTAGACCAGAGTGGTCCAGAGGATTAGAGAACATCGTAGCGGCTGGTTCAACTCCAGCATTAGGTGTTGCTGATTTTGTTGCTGATGCAGCTGCATTAGTACCATTCTTAAAACCTGTTAGCGAATGGTGGAATGAAAACTCACCACGATCTAATCACCCAGCTCATAAAGCAACTAGAGATGCAGCTTCTATTATCATACCTACAATGTATGGTGGTGGTGTTGTAACTGGTTCTCTTAGATCTGCTACAGCTGCTATGGCTATACCTAAAGCTACAAGAATACTTGGTAGTATTGCAGCTCATGCAGGTGTAGATACAGCAGTAACTTCTATATCTTCTCATTCTAAAGATCAAGAGAATATAGCAGCAGCTTTAAATGAATGGCTAGGTTGGGATATACCATGGGCTACCAGAGATGGTGACAGTCCAGACGTTATACGAAAAAAGAATATCTATGAGTCAGCTGGTCTTAGTGTAGGTGTAGATTTAATTACATCTGCATTCTCTTTAGCAAAAGCTTTAAAGGTTATACCCGGAGATGAGTTTGCTGAGCGTGCTTTAGCTAGACACAGATTAGGTTTTGAAGGTGAAGACCCTATTACTGCTAATGTCTTAGGACGCAGATCTAGTAGAACTAAAGCTCAAAGAGCTGAAGCTATAGCTAGAATGGTTAAAGATCCTCAAGGTACTAAGTATGATCCATTTGTTAATAAACCATCTTTAGGACCAGAAAGTAGAGCTGTAACTGATTTAGAAGTTAACCCTATTAAAGCTAAGATAGATAACTGGCGTATACAGAATAATGTAGGTACCACTAATGGTAGAGCTAGACCTGTCGTAAGTACTAGGTTTATCAAAAGAATGAATGACGCTACACCTTCACAAAGAGCTGAAGGTTATAGGAATTTATTTGATAGAGATATAGCAGCTAACGTTGGTGCTAAAATTGATGGTACAGTTATACCTCCAGATGAAATAAACCAAGCTGTCACTAAACTATACAATCAGGTGTTTAATCCTGATGTTAAGTTGAGTCAAATGGAAAGTGCTCTCAATGATATGAAACACAACTTCTATAATAAGAAGAATTTCATGGGGGAGACAGAATGGAGGATTGTTAACGAAGCTTTTGTTAGTGCATTTGAAAACGTATATAACCCTAAAGTAATGCGTGCGTCAGCTATGGTCACGAACCAAGCTGGTGGAGATATTGCAGATATAGCGACTGGTATGTCTATGATTGGCGATGTAGCCATGACTGGTAGGCAACAGGAAATGATGATTGATAAGCTTAAATTACTTAGTAGAGAAGTTAGAACTAACCAGTACATATCAAATAAGTTTGGTGAGTACAGACAACTAGAGTTAGGTAACAACCCATCTGCACTTAAGAAGTTTATCCTAGATCAGAATGATAACTTTGCTAAAGGTTTACAAAGAGCACAAGCTAAGTCTAATGAGTTTTATCAAACACTAGAACAGATAGCTGACACTAATCCTGAGTATCTTAAACCACTTGCTTATGCAATGGAAGCTACTAATGGTGAAGTAGATCAGATATTTAAACTACAACGATGGGCTGAAGAAAACATAGGATTTATTAAAAAAGGATTTTATGACGGTAACCCTGAAGTACCTAGTTTAATTATTAAAGGTTTAAATGGTGTACGTTATAACCACATACTAGCTGGCTTAGCTCCTGTAAGAGCTTTCACTGGTAACAGTATGTTAACTGCATTCAAACCTGCTACAGTAATGGTTGGTGCTGCTGCTACAGGTGATACAAAAGCTCTTAAAGCAGCTTTATGGACCTACGGTGGTATCCAAGAAAACTTCAAACGTGCTTATAAAGTAATGGGTGACGAGTGGCGTTTAGCTAAACAGCGTCCAGAGGAAGCTATGATGCGTGGTCGTGCAGATCTACGTCAAGCTAAGATGGATAATTTTGAAGCACTCGAAGCTATGTCTGAGGTATGGAAGAAAGAAGGTAATAATGGTAAGGTGGCTATGTGGAATATAGCTAAAGGTCTATCAGCATACAACAATAACCCATTTGTTAGATGGGGTATTAATGCTATGTATGCTATTGATGGCTTTACAAGTTCTATGATGGCTAGTGGTTCTGCTAGAGCTAGAGCATATAACATCTTAATGGAAGAGACTGGAGGTGCCTTTAGCCAAGGTGCGTTCGATAAACTACAGAAGAGATTATATAGTCAGGCATTTGACCACACTGGTTTGCTTACAGATAAAGCAGCTAAACATGCTTCACAAGAAATAGCACTTAACTTAGATAATAAAGTAGCTAGTGATCTTAATAACTTCTTAGAGAGATTCCCAGTTGCTAGACCTTTATTCTTATTCCCAAGAACAGGTCTAAACGCATTAAATATGACATGGACTTTTACTCCGGGTAGTGGTTTATTACCATTACAGACAAAAGTTCGTAAGGTATTCACAGCAAAAAATGCTCAAGAAATTTCAGAAGTATTGATGGATCATGGTCTTGAGAATACTGATGAAGCATTTGCAGCATTGAAGTCTGAGTATATTGGTCGTCAGTTGATGGGTGGTGCAGTAGTTACAGGTGCTGGTATATGGGCATTAAATGGTAACTTAACTGGTAATGGACCTGCTAATGCTGGTGAAAGGAAACGTATGATGACTATGGGTTGGCAACCTAACTCTATTAAGAATCCAATCACAGGTAAGTGGCATAGTTATAAAGGATTTGAACCATTTGATACATTACTTGGTTTGGTTGGAGATGCAGTATACTTCTCTAGCCGTGTAGATGATTCTATTACTGAGCAAACATTCCAAAAACTAGCATTCTCTATTAGTATGAACGTATCTAACAAGACATTCCTTAGTGGATTTGAACCGTTAGTGTCTATGTTCTCTGGTGATGAAGGTGCTTTTAATAGATTAATTGTTAACCAAGCTGATGCTTTGATACCATTTGCTCCATCTGGTACTAGGAGTGTATTAAATAATATGATAGCTCCACAGTTAAAAGATGTAGAAAATGACTGGGGATCATTAATGGCTAATAAATGGAAGTTTATGGGTCCAAATAGTTTAGTAGATCAAGTTGATATATACACAGGTAAACCAATAAGATTCCAAGAACCAATGACTGCTGCAGTTAATGCGTTTATGCCATTCTTTAAATCGAATGCTGACATGGAACCATGGAGACAGTGGTTGTTAAGTACTGGTTGGGACTCTGTAGGAAGTATGAAAATAAATCCTATTAGTAAACAACCTATGACCCCTAAAGAAAGACAGTGGGTAAACAACTGGATAGCTAAGAACATGAACCTAGCTGGACAGATTGAAGGTATGATGAACCATCCTAGTGGGTTCTGGACAAATAAGATGAAAGAATATAAGAAGGCTAGAGGGATGAAAAAGCAAAGAGATTTTGGCCTGAAAAATTTGGTGGTACATGAGGAGTTAAATCGTATTCATAGGAATGCTATGAAATACGCTTGTTCTGCAATGGAAAGATACTTTGAACAGTATTCAGCTGTTGGTCTACAGAACACTAGAGTTAAGAACTCCTTAAGACAAGGTAATATCCCACAAGCTTTGGAAGCAAGTAAAACAAAACAGGAATTACAAAGTTTAATCGAATTCTAAAATGACCGTAACAATTGAAAATACTTATACGGGTAACGGCTCCACCACCGATTACTCGTTCACATTCCCATATTTAGACACGACTGATATCAAGGCAAGTCTTGCTACAGTTGCTACAACTGCATATTCGTTGCTTAATGCAACAACGGTTAGGTTTAACAGTGCTCCCGGTAATGGTGTAGCTATTAGAATCTATCGAGAGACAGCTTTTGACACCCCTAAAGCTACATTCTACCCCGGATCAGCTATACGAGCTAATGATCTGAATGATAATACACTACAAAACTTATATGTAAACCAAGAATCTAATGATAAAGTTGCTGACGCTTGGCTAACAGGTGACCCAACTGTTATCAGTTCAGAGTCTTGGTATACAACTGACGACACAAAAGTAGCTACAACTAAAGCTATTGAGAATAGAATTGGTGCTAAGATAGATACAGCTATGGAAGCTGATGTCTTAGCTGGTACAGATTTAACTAAGACTGCATCTGGTGGACAAGTCACCATTAACCATAGTGTTACTGGTGCTTCTTCTGTAAATAACTCTAATGGAGTTGTTATACAAGACCTTACTATTAATGGTAGAGGTCATGTTACAGGTACAGGGTCTTATGATTTAGATGGTAGATATTATACAGAAACAGAACTAGATGCTGGTCAGTTAGATAATAGATACTATACTGAAACAGAGTTAAATGCAGGTCAACTTGATAACAGATACTTCACTGAAACAGAAGCTGATGCTAGATTTTATAGATTAAACAGTGTAGAAGAGATACAATCAGGTGAAACTTGGGCAGCAGCTGATAATAAGATTGCCACCACAGCAGCTATAGATGCCCGTATAACAGATCTTGTTGATGACGTAGGTGGTTTTGTACCCATAGCAAATGAAACATCTTTTCCTAACGCTAACCCTGACGTTAATAACGGGGCTGGAACTCTTGTATCTATTAAAGCTCTCAGCAGCGACCTCACCTCTAATGGATCTGGAGTTGCAACCATTTCTAACGGCACTGTCGGAAACTCAACCGTTACCATTAATGGTTTAGAAAATAGCACTACTTATGGTTCTACTTTAGGTATGATCGTAGAGACTACATCTACACTAAATACTTATACATTCCATAGAGTAACACCTAAAGCTACAGAAGTCACAACCGTAGCTAGTAATATAAGCAATGTTAATTCAGTAGCAGGTAATTCTAGTAATATAAACTCAGCCGTAAGTAATGCTTCTAATATTAATGCAGCTGTTAGTAATGCAAGTAATATAAATTCAGCTGTAAGCAACGCTTCTAATATCAATGCAGCTGTAAGCAACGCTTCTAATATCAATGCAGCTGTTAGCAATGCGTCTAATATAACTACTGTTGCTGGTAACAATACTAACATCAATACAGTAGCTGGAGCTAACTCAAACATTACTACAGTTGCTACAAATATATCTGATGTTAACAACTTTGCTGACCTATATCAAATAGCTACTTCAGCACCTAGTACAGATGGAGGTGGTAATTCATTAGCAGTTGGTGATCTTTGGTTTGATTCATCTTCTAATAAAACTTTAAAAGTACATAATGGGACTGAATTTCAAGCTGTTTCACCTACTCAATCAGTACTTCAGGATATATCTATTGTATCTGGTCAGATAACATTTTCGGAAGATTTAGGTGGTATTGCAGATGCTTTAACAACTGGTACTGGTAACAATATTAATACAGTAGCTACAAATATAGCTAATGTAAATACAACAGCCACCAATATTAGCAATGTAAATAATGTTGGAGGTTCAATATCTAATGTTAATTCAGTAGCTGGCTCAATAGCTAATGTTAATACTGCTGCAAGTAATTTAGCTAGTATAAATAACTTTGGTGAAGTATACAGAATTGCATCTTCAGCTCCTACAAGCTCTTTAGATGAAGGTGACTTATGGTACGATTCTACTGGAAATGTATTAAAATACTATAACGGTACAACTTGGACTGTTACGGCAGCGGCTGGTCTATCTAATGTGGTAGAAGATACTACACCAGAACTTGGCGGTCACTTAGATTGCAATGATAAAAACCTTACTGAAGTAGGAACTGTCAGTGGGGATAACTTACAAATTGACTTCGGAACACTTTCATAACCATGGCTAAATTATTAAAATTAAGAAGAGGTACAACCTCACAACACAGCAGCTTCACTGGTGCAGAAGGCGAAGTCACTGTAGATACAGACAAAGAAACCGTTGTAGTACATGACGGTAGTACAGCTGGTGGGCATCCAGTAGCAGCTGAAGATATGGCTAATGTTTCTAGTGCTTCTATTGTAGGAAGATTAGGAACAGGATCAATAGTAAAAGCTAAATTAGAAGCAGATATTATTGATGGAACTAAGCTAGCTGACGATGCTGTTAATTCAGAGCATTATGTAGACGGTAGTATAGATACTGCACATATAGCTGACGCTCAAGTAACACATGTTAAATTAGCTAATGACTGCGTAGATGGTGATAACATACAAGATGATGTAATAAACTCAGAACACATAGCTGCAGGTGCAGTTGATTTAGAACATATGTCTTCTGAATCCGTAGATGAAGATAATCTAAAAATATCTAATTCAGGTAGTAATGGTCAATTCCTACAGAAACAATCTGGTAATGCAGGTGGTTTGACTTGGGCTGCTCCAGATCTTTCAGCATATGCACCATTATCAGCACCAGCTTTAACAGGTACAGCCACTGGAGTTAACCTAACACTGTCAGGTAATCTTACTGTTAACGGTACAACTACTACAGTAGCTACTACTAACACTACAATTACAGATAACCTACTTGAATTAAACAGTGGAGCAGGTTCTAATGCTAATGATGCTGGTATATTAATTGAACGTGGATCTACAGGTGATAATGCAATTATTGCTTGGGATGAAAGTGCTGATAAATTTACTGTTGGTACGACTACAGGCACAGCTAGTTCAACTGGAAATATATCAATTACAACTGGAACTCTTGTAGCTAACGTAGAAGGTAACGTAACTGGTAATGCTGCAACAGCAACAACATCAACCAATGTTGTAGGAGTAGCTAATGCAGGTAACACAGACTATAGGGTTCCTTTCTTAAGTGCTAATACTGGAACTGCTGCTGTCTATACAGATACTGATAGTGGGATTACCTACAACCCATCAAGCGGTACTTTGACCTCAGTTAATTTTAATGGTGCATTAACTGGTAACTGTAGTGGTTCCTCTGGATCTTGTACTGGTAATGCAGCTACTGCAACAGCAGCGACAAATGTTACAGTTGCTGACGAATCAAGTGATACAGATTGTGCGGTTTTATTTACAACAAGTTACTCAGGAGATTTACCAGTTAAATCAGGAAGCAATTTAGCCTTTAATTCTAGTTCTGGTTTATTAACTGCCTCTGGTTTTTCTGGAGATGGTTCTTCTATCTCAGATATAAATGGTGGGAATATAACTTCTGGAACAGTTGCAGCAGCTAGAGTTGCGACACTTAACCAGAACACTACTGGAACAGCTGGTGGCTTATCTGGTTCACCAAATATTACCGTTGGTACAATTGGTTGTGGTGCTATAACAGGTACTTCAACAATATCAGATTCAAAAGGTAATTTAAGAAGTATACCTTCAGCAGCTAAATCTTCTGCTCATACATTAGTTGCAGCTGATGCTGGTAAAGTTATTTATACTTCTAGTGGTGGTGTGACCGTTCCTAATTCAGTTCTGTCTGCTGGTGATGCAATAACCATCATAAATAATAGTGGTTCAGATCAAACCATTACTCAAGGTTCAGGTGTAACTCTATACAACACTGCTGATGCAGCTACAGGTAATAGAACTTTAGCTGGTAGAGGAATGGCTACTATCTGGTTTGCTTCTGCAAGTGTGGCATATATAAGTGGCGCGGGGTTGAGCTGATATGACACCAATACAACAAATGTTGCTTGGCGCAGGTGCCAGTAAGAAGACGTATATGGAGGATGTGTTTAGCACGTACCTATATCGAGGGAATGATACCTCCAATACAGATATAACAAATGGTATAGATCTTGCTGGTGAAGGAGGTTTTGTCTGGATTAAAAATAGAGACGATGGTTCTTACGGTCATGCTGCTTTTGATACCGTAAGAGGTGTAGGTAAAATGATGCGTACCAACACAAATGGTGCTGAAGCTAATGAAACTAATACAGTAACTACATTTAATAGTAACGGTTTCAGAATTAATAGTGATAATAATGTAAATAAAGATGATGATGATTTTGTTTCATGGACTTTTAGAAAGTCAAAAGGATTTTTTGATATTTGCAGTTGGACAGGTGGCGATGAAACATATAAAAACATAAGCCATAATTTAGGATCAGTGCCTGGATGTATAATAGTAAAAAAATATGATGGTGGAAGTGGAGATTGGTTTGTATGGCACAAAAGACTTAATAATGGAACAACCTCATCGGAATGGAGATTAGCTTTAAATGAGGATTGGGTTGAAGGTAGTTCAGGTAACAGTTTTCTTTATGGTGCTCCTACTGCTACACAATTTCAAGTTGGTGATTGGTTTACTAATGACGGTGCTGATTATATAGCCTATGTATTCGCAGGGGGTGAATCTAATGCTGCTACTGCAAGAAGTGTTGGATTTAATGGTGTAAATACTTACTTAAGTATTCCTGATAGTACTGATTTTAATCTTGGTACAAATTCATTTACTATTGAAGGTTGGATTTATCCTAATACAGGTTCTATGACTAGTGGTCATTATGGAATGATATGTGGTCAAACTAGTTCTAATTGGTATATATCAATACGTGGTGGAAGTGGACTTAATAGTATTCAATATTCTGATGGAACTTCAGCACATAACTCTGCTGCAGATTCAATACCAGAAGGTCAATGGACTCATGTTGCTTTTGTCAATAATAGTGGAACAGGTACTTGGTATATAAACGGAGTACCAAGTAACAGTGGTGATGCTGTATCAGCTCCTAACGTACCTAATTCATCTGGTGCATTTGAAATTGGAAGGCATAACAGTAGTAACTATTTTAACGGTGATCTATCTAATTTCAGAATAGTCAAAGGAACAGCAGTTTATACATCAGCATTTAAACCACCAACTGAGCCGTTAACAAACATAACTAATACAGTTCTTTTATGTTGCAACAATTCCAGCACTAATGGAAGTACCGTAACCCCCGGAACGATTACTGCTACTGGTAATGAACCAGCCAGAACATATAGCCCATTTGATGACCCTGCTGGTTTTAAATTTGGAGACAGTAAGGAAGGAATAATTAAGTGCGGTGATTATACAGGAAATGGAGATGCTACTAACGGAACAAAAGTCTATCTTGGATTTGAGCCTCAATGGGTAATGATTAAACCAATTGATCACTCAGAACACTGGCATATATTCGATAATATGAGAGGAATGGGGACTGGTGTTAATGACTATAGGATTGAAGCTAATCAAACTGGTGGAGATACTACTACTGTTCAATTTCTCAATGTCAATTCTGATGGATTTACAGCTTTATATGATCCAAATGTAAATAAAAACGATCATGATTTTGTTTATATAGCCATACGCCGTCCAGATGGATACGTTGGCAAGCCAGCCGATGCAGGTACGGATGTATTCGCTATGGATACGGGTGCTGGTAGTTCTACTATGCCTAACTTTGATAGTGGATTCCCTGTTGACTGGGCTATAACAAGAGCACCTGCTAGTTCAACTAATTGGGAAACTGGAGGAAGATTAATACAAGGTAAATGGTTAGAAACAAATAGTACAAATTATGAAAGTTCTGCAGCATATTTTGATTTTGATTCACATACTGGTTGGATGAGTGGTGCTACTGCTTATAACTCAAACTATCAATCATGGATGTGGAAACGCCACGCTGGTTTTGATGTGCTGACCTATGAAGGAAACGGAGCTCTTCGAAGCATACCTCACTCAATGGGAATAGCACCAGAAATGATGTGGTTCAAGAAAAGAAATAGTTCTAAAAACTGGTATGTATATCACTCAGGATTAGATGGAGGAAACTCGCCTGAAGATTATTCTTTACGTTTAAATACAACAGGATTAGAAGATGAAGATGGAGATACCTTATGGAATGAAACTGTTCCTACAGCTACTCACTTCACGCTTAATACTGATAGTGGTGTAAATGCTGATGGTGATGACTACATAGCCTTGCTCTTCGCCAGCGTTTCTGGTATTAGTAAGGTTGGTAGGTATACAGGGAATGGATCTGATACGGGACCAATTATAACCACAGGTTTTGTTCCAAGATTTTTAATGATAAGAAGAGCAGGGCCAACTGAAGGTGACAACTGGAATGTGCTTGATACTGTTAGAGGTTTAAGTAGTGGTGCTGATCCTCTTTTAAAAATTAATAATTCTAATGCTCATTTAACTCAATACGATCTTGTTGATCCGACATCAGATGGTTTTCAATTAGCTACTACAGATTCGGCTCATAATTCTAACAATGTAAATTATGTCTATTACGCCCATGCCTAAATGGAAATTCCATCCATCAATTTAGGTAGAGGTAAATTACCAGATGCTCTAGATATGCCTAGCATACCTCTAAAGCAACCATCAGCAGAAATGCCTGTGTTCCCACCTATTGTAATTCCTCCCGGTAATATTAAAGCTCCAGCTGGAGTTGAACTGGAGGAAGTACCAGAGGAAACTGAAGATGCAGAAACTGCTAAAACAGAACAACCAACTCTTCGAGTGCCTGTTGTAAAAATAGATTTACCCTTACCTAGTGCAGAAGTTGTAGCTACTGCTACTTATGCAGCTGTCGCAGCTGTAGCCACTACCACCTTAGCTACTCCTTTATTTGATAAACTTAAAAAACAAATTCAAAAATTCCTACAGAAAAAAGTAGATAAATGGAAGGAAAACCGCCAGAAGAAGAAAAAAAAGGACTCCTCGGTAAGCTAAAAGATGCAGCAGAGGATCAAGAACATCAGATACAAATCTTAGGTACATTCGTTAGACTTGGCGTTGTCGTCTGGTCCGGGTTTATTATTACAATGAACTACGTGGAAATACCTATGGTTAAAAAATCAGGTAATTCTGATATCACGTTCGTTGCTAGTGTATTTACTGGAGCACTAGCGACCTTTGGCCTAACTACAGGCAACAATAAAAACAAAGGTCCAGTAAATTGTCCTATGGCTAAAAAAAAGGAAGGATGAAAAAGTGGCTTTTACTCTTAATGCTGGCATCACCCACAGTAGCAAGAGCTGAATTAGTTCAACCCAACTTCACCCAAGGGTCTATGAACAGTACAACAACTACAACTCAAGATATTACAGAAGAAATCACCACTACCACCTATGGAGCAGCGTTAAACAAATGGTCTGGGGACAATATAACCCATTCATCGGCAAGCTCTGGAGGGATAGTAGATTCAGATTCTATTTTCAACATGACAACAGCTGGTTCCGATTTCTCACTAGAGGTCGTAACACGAGCAGCGAGTCAGGTGATCGAACTAACAGAGATCGAAAGAACTATCGAAACGGAATCTACTACTGTCTCCTTGTCAGTCTTCTCGCAATAGCACCTGCTAAAGCAGAAGGTGAAACAAATAACACCTCAAATCCCGTTGCAGCAGCGACTGGAAATGTAACAAACCAAGCAGTCCAATTCCAGAATAATGGTGCCCCTTCAAGGCAGCACTATGGTTCTGGAGTAAGCTGCAATGGAGCCACGATGACGTTTAGCCCATTCTATATGGGCAATCATACTAAACCCTTTGACGAAGAAATGGCTCAAAGGAGCTACACAGTAGCAGAAAACTGGGGAGGACAAGTTAACTTTATGTTTCCTTTGGATCGTAAAGGTTTAGCACAGTGCAGACGTATAGCTGCAAGGCAAGAAGAAAAAATGAGGCTTGATTACGAGCTTACACGGATGCTCAGATGTGCTGAATTACAACGTAAAGGCTTTATGTTAGCTGAAAATACACGTGTTTATAGTATGTGTAACGATGTTGTCCCTATAGTTAAGTATGAAAAAGATAAAAAAGCTGCAGTTAAGCAGTATTTAGAAGAAAACTGTACCCCCGTGGATGAGTTTACTCTTCCTTGGAAAGAAAAAAGGTACAATTGCCCAACACAACCCACTAAAGTAAATGATTCTACTAATTAAACCTATCCTACTCAAATTTGCAACTTCTGATTCAGTTAAAAAACTAATCATTGATCTTTTAAAGAAGCTTGTTTCCACTACAGATAACACAGTGGATGATAAAGCAGTAGAGTTTTTGGAGAAACAGTTATTTCTTAAAAAATAATGGCTAAAAGAGCTACGGAAGAGCAGTTTAACGAGCTACATCGGCTCGTTACAACTGAATTCCTTAAAAGAATAAAGAGTGGAGAAGCTTCCGCTCATGAATTAAAAGCAGCCTGTGATTGGCTAGTTAAAAATGATATCAGTGGTGTTG
>VTLG01005389.1_pt1 | contig 18049 bp, 33 predicted proteins | sample 4694571 | NCBI WGS metagenome assembly VTLG01 (sample SAMN12604809, study PRJNA352737) | marine metagenome | biome: ENVO:00000447; feature: ENVO:00000209|ENVO:00000569|ENVO:01000036; material: ENVO:00002151; isolation source: viral sequences binned using virsorter ... | reverse complement strand
GAGTTTGATGACTGTTCCTTTTTCATCTTTTTGCTCCTTTTCATTTAGCAGGTTAGAGATTTCCTGTAAAATTGTTAAACACGTATGTGCTTGTCCTAGCATATACTTATATTTCTCCATGTTGTCAACTGTGCCTGACATCATGCTTTCTCCAATATTATGATATTTATCTTTTAGTGCTCTCTGTATTTTATTTACGATTGTGAGTTCGTCTAATTGCATCTTTGCCCTTCTTAAAAATAGCAGCGACTTTTGATTTACCCATAACTTTGGCACGCTGTTCTCCAACGGTTAGGATTTGTATTTTTCTTGCAAAAGGTTTAGATACTTTTTTAACTTTTGCAACAGTCTTTCTTGCATCTGTAGGTGTTGCAAATTTTATACCAACTGTATCTTTAGGATTCTCGTCCGTGTATAATCGTCTACCAGAACCTTTTGGTTTTTTACCTGTTCCTTTTTTTGGATCCGCCATTAATAACTCCCTTTAACATTTTAGCTTGACCAGCATGGGCCTTAGATGCTTTTTTTAAAGCCTTAACTACTTTTTTAATAGTTTTCTTTTTCTTTAACATTTCCATCTCCTTCTTGCCTGACGTAATCTAGAATTAGGATCTTTTGCTGCTTTAGGGAATTTTTTCATTTGTCCTAGTGATCTTGCGCAGAAAGATTTTCTACGTTTGGCAGCTTTTGATCCTGGCTTCACTTTACCAGTCACGGCTGTTTTTAGTTTTGAACCGGGATTTAATCTTCGGTATGCTTTGACACCGGCTCGTGTCATACCTGCTCCAGACTTTGTGGGTCTGAAATTTTTTTTATTTCTTTTAGGCATTGTGCCTTTATTGTATAATTCTCTAGGCATTTGAGTTCTTGCAATCATGAAATTTTTGGCATCCTAAAACCAGGATTAGAATAAAATTTTTGTAAAGATTTATTTCCTACTTTTACTCCCCCTAAATCTCCTTGAACATAACTACCTATGTAATTTCTTTGAGCTTGTCTTACCATTGAATTTTCTCCACTTGCTGGAGTTCCTGATGCTCTTTTTTTTCTTGTAAAAGTTTTAACGTTAGTAGGTTTCCCACCCACTCCTTGGGCTACCGCTCGTTTTCGTTTGACAGCACTCGCCCTTTCGCCTTTTGTCATCCGTGTGGCTTTTGCAAGTGGGACGCATTTTGGATATTTTCGTTTCGCATCTTTCTTTTGTTTTGAACGACCGCAAGGTGCGAACGAACCATCTTTTCGTTTGCTCCCAATATCTACCCACTTTTGTTTGAACCATTTATCTAAACCGTTTTTTGCCATTACACTTCCATCATGATAGTCATGTCTTCATCAACCATCAATCCACCATCACGTGCTGGTTTACGACCTTTAAAATCTTTTCTTTTTACTCCAGAAGGATCTTTGATCTTACCTGCACAAATTTTGCTGGCGTATGCATTCGCGTATGCCGACGGGTAAACTTTAAATTTACGCTTCGCTGCGGCTTTACCTCTAGGACATAACTTTGTCATTATCTTTTCCTCACTGTTTGTTTTGCTCTTGCAAAGTCAGATGCCTTTGGTGCACCCTTTGCACCTTTCTTTCGCATCTTACCTCCACGTTTTCTTTTAGCGTGAATGTTTGCATATAAACCTTTACCAGCCATTATGCTCTACCTCCCCGTCTAAAATATTTTTTTCCTCGCAAAGCCTCCAAACGTGCAGAAGGCTTTGTAGGTTTCTTTTTTTTCTTACCTTGCAAAGTTTTTAATAACTTTTGCAAATTTTTTTTACTAGACATTATCTATTGATCTTGCCTTTTTTCTTCATCTTAGAACCAAACTTACCGTAAGATTCATCTCTGCTAGCTTTTAATTGCTTTGCAGTTCTTTTCTTTTTGATTCTCATTGCGATAGATTCATCTTTTCTATCTTTGTAACCTTGTTTCATTTTTTTCTTTTTCACAGGTCCTCCTTTTTTCATCATTTTTCCGCCTCTCATTCCCATGTCAGGTGAATAAAAACCAGATGCTTCGTCTTTTCTTGCAGTGCCAGAAATCATTTTTCCACCACCCATTTTCATTGCACGTCCACCAGCTTTGAAACCAAAACCAGGAACTTGTTTATTGAATCGTTTGTTAGGCATTATTTTTTTCCTCCGTTCCTAAAAATTTGTGTCCCCTTTATACCATAAATACTCGCCACGACAAGGATCCACAAATTGGTGAACCATGACGGGAGCTGGGAGAACATGTCGAAGAACAATTTTACTTTGTCCATCGCAGTCGGATCATCCGAGATGACTGCCCAAGCCAGCACCAACACGGGCAAACTTAATATTATGAGGACCGCCTCGTCTTTCCAGTCCGATTGACGAGCTTCTAACAGCTTACCCTGGTAAGCTTCCTCACCTCGGGCCATCTTAGAAGCATGCATAAGTTGTGCCTCCGACATTGCCATCTTCGTCTTCTGCTTGTTCTCGTAAATTTTTGAACCTGCAGAGACAGCTAACTTAATTGCCGACAACCACATACTAATACCACTTAGCTGTTTTCTTTTTATCCTTAAGCATTCTCTTTGTACCTCTTACTTCTGTTTCATCTCCAGTTGGTATGTAGTTTCTTTGCATACCGTCTGCAGTTGTTACAGATCTAGGGTCCAACTCAATGTTTTGAGATGGAATGCTTACATCGACTGACTGTGTAAAAAACTTATCGTCTTTTTTTGCCATATGTCCTCCTATTTTTTTCTTAGTTTACCTAATGTTATAGCAAAACGAGCTCTTTGTCCAAGCTTTCCAGGTTTCTTAGCTGCCGCTTTTAGTTTTGACGCTGGAATTTTTTTGCCTTTTTCAATACCTAAAGACTTTCTTAACGAACCAGGTTTTTTAATAGCCTTTTGAATAAATTTTTTATCTTTTTTTGCCATTTCTTTTTCCCCCTGGTTTTTTAATGACTCCTCTAGCCATTAAAATGTCTTTTTTTGTTATTTTTCCATCACCTGACACGTCAGGGAAAGATTTTTTCTTTTTTACCTTCATTTTTTTCTTTTTCATCATCGATTTTCTCCTTCGTATTTTTCTATTTCGACACTTGGCATCATTTTATCTACATTTGGTATAGATTTGCTCAAAATTGTCTTTTCAATTGATGTATTAGCTCTTAGTTTTGCTAATTCTTCGTTCTGTTCCAACTTGTCATCGTGTTCTCGTTGGTTCATCATCGCTTTCATACGGTCAAGATTAATTTTTTCTTGTCCTTCTCTTTTCTTACGTTGATTATCCATAGCTCTAAGGTCTAATTCTCTTGCTCTTAACTGTGCAATCGGATCATTACCGAAACCAGATGTAACTTGTCTCTCTTCTTTTAAGAATTCTTCCATCATCTCTGCAATTAATACAGCTTTTCTAGCTTCAATTCTCTGTTGCATCTCTCGTAGTTGCATCTGCATTTGTGGATTCTGTGCCATCATCTGCATTTGTGGTAATTCATCTCTAAATTCTAACTCAATCTGTTCTTGAGCCATTAATGAAATATGTTCAAAAATATTTTTTTCCATTGCAGCTGTAACCATTGGATTATTTCTTGCAATATTAGTTGCCATAAAATTTAAATGCGAAGTAATGTGTGCTCTATGGTCTTGACCAGGGAAAGCTTGAAAAGGTTTTCCTGATAGTGCCATGATGTTTTCCATACTTGGATCAAGCGGTGTTGGTGGCTGTGGTTTTACCAACAATTGATCGATGTCTTTTACACCCAAAGCTTCGTACATATTTCTGTATGCATTATACATATTATGCATTTGTGGATTTGATGTTGCCAGTTGCAACTCCGTTTGCGCGAGGGAAATACGCTGAGTTTGTGAAAAGATGTTGGGATCAGCAACTGGCACAATATCTACCCGATCATCAAAGTCTTGTTGTTTAATCATCCTTTGACCCCCAACTACGTCGTACGGATATTCCGGTGGTAGATATAATTTAAATACTCTTGCTAATAATTTAAATTCTTGTTTAAGAGCAGAGTAAATTCTTTTGTGAATAGCTGACATTGTTCTACTTCCTCTTTCAAGTAAAGCAACAGTTGTACCAACAGCAGCTTGTTGATTGCCATCACCCACTTGTAAATCTGCAATCGATGCAAATCTTTGACCAGCTTGCACTACAATACCCATTAAGTTTAATAACGTTGCAGATGGTTCTTTAAATGGCAACATCATAAATGAATCTTTTAAGTTACCACCTGGAGCATCTACATCTCTAAACTCACCAGGTTGTATTGACTGCGCATCATCTCTAATTCTAATGCCACGCATTTTAAATCCTGCGGGTAAGTTGGAGAGCGTACCCGCATCCAATAATTGACGAAGAGCTGCTGTTGCAGTTCTAGACAGACCACCAATCATATGGATGAGACCGAAGCCATAGAAACCTAACCCAGGTAAAAATTTAAAGTGGGTAAAATATGGAATCTTATTTTTGTTCGGATCTCCAATTTCGTAATTTCTTCTAATCGATAAAACTTTTCTTGTAGCTAATTCTACAGTTACAATGTATGGAATTTTAATTCCTGATGGTTCACCTTGATCATCAGTATGTTCAAAACCTTCAAGATCTAAATTAACATGACATTCTAACAAAGTATAAATATCATCGTCTTTAGATTTTCTTTGACCTTCAAGTTCTCTTTCTTTTTTCTCAACATCGTTTTCTTCATAACCTGGTGTACCTAATTCTATATCTAAATAAAAACCAGCAATCTGTTGTTTTCTTAAATCGTTCTTTGACATTTTTACCCGGTGAATGACTGCCTCTGCATCGTCTAATGAGGTAGCCGAATAAGGGACAATCAAATCATCTGCAGGTACGAACTTTGATACTGCTCTTTGTTCAAGTTCATCGTAGTAAACTTTTTTAAACGCTGAACCTGCTAGAGGAAGATAAAAAAGCATTGAATCAAAGTCGGGCTCATAGTCTGACATTTTTTCCATGAGCTCGTAATTCATATAATCTTTAACACGCTCTGCTTGTTGTGCTTTTTCTGGATTTGGTGCACCAACAACTTGTGTTCGCACCGGTCCGTTTGCTGGTAATAATTCTTTATAAGCTAATGCTTGAAACTGTGTAACTGCTTCTGCTAAAACTGGATGAGTTGCACCACTTGCACCTTGAAATGGTTCTGTTCGCATATCGTATTTGAAACCAAGTAAGTCTAAACCTTTTGTATAACTTTGCTCCCAATCTTTTCTTGATGCGTTGTAGTCATTGTACTTACCTGTTAAGTCTGAACCTAACTCACCTAATACTTCGTCTGGTAAAAATTCTGCTAAGTTTGCGTAATGTTCATCACCACCTTCTGGCGATGCTGCGTTTGGATCAAAATCTACTTCTACTGATCCGTCATCTTGTTCGGTTACTTCAACGGGTCCTGGTGCTTGTTCCTGTGCTTCAACAGAAGTTTCTACTGCTTCTGTAATCTCTTCTTCACCGGGAATACTAACGCTGCCTCTTGGACCTTGCGTCAAGGACTTGTCTATTTTGTCTGCCATTTATTTTCTCCAATTTAACTGTTTTAACAGTATTATAATTAATATTCAACCCCTGTGGCGTGGGTCCTGATTCAGGCGGCAGGAGCCAATACTTAGGGTAGCTTGATGTTTTTGATTTGCTCATTGTATTTCCCGAATGTTGTGTCTTTTCCTACTTCTTCAAAATCGTCTTGAAATTTACCTAAAGTTATGCCTGCTTGTTTTTCAGAGTATCCAGGTACATTTCTTCTTTTCCAATTGTCTATAGCAACTTCTGCCTCACCAGAATCCACAGCCATAAAATAATCCTGTGGTTTTAATTCTATACCCATCTCATCAGCCATACTTTTTGCTTGATAAGCAGCAGCTGTTCCAATTGCATATCCAACTGGTTTAATAACTTTACCAAATGTTTTTGCTCCTACTCCAATACCTTTTAAAAACTTTTCTTTTAATCCAGGTTTCTCTACAAATTCTTGAGCAGTGACTGCTCCTGGAGGCATTTGAATTGTATAACCTAATTTTTTAGATGCTTTCTTAATATCAATACCTTGATCAGTTAAATCTTTTAATCTTTTTGGTGAATAAAATTTTTCTACATCTTCTAGTTTTCTAATTCTAGGTAGTTTAAATCCATATTCAGATTCAAACTTTGAAGCAAGTCTATTTATTTTTTTTGCTTCTGTATCAAATACAGCAGGGTTAGCTGCAATCTTTTGTCTCGCGTTTGAAAAAGCAGATTGAAAAGATGCTCCTTGTTTTTGATTTAAATTACTATTCAATATATCTATAAATTGAGAAAACTCACCTGCGCCAGTTTTTGCACTACCTGTAACACCAGCTATTTCATTTATATCAAAACCTTTAAGTTTATTTTTTTGTAAAATATATTTAGCTTTATTTTTTAAAGATTCAAAAGTTCCTTTTTCGTTTCCAAGTTGTTCGTCAATTAACTCTAAAGAAATTTTATATAGATTAGATCTATAAGGGTTTCCAAATGCAAACTTATTCATATTATTAAAAAGTTTATCTGATATTTTTGTATTCTTTTTTATTTTTTTAAAATCTTTTATGTCAAAATTATTTCCTCCATATATCTGTGCTATTCTAACAGTAGCATTAGCTCCTTCACTAGGAGTCAATTTTAACTTAGCTAAAATACTATCAGGAACTATTTCACCTTTTTTTAAAAAACTAATGGCTTCTTTATCTTTTAGTAGTGCTAATATGTTATTAACTGTTTTAGGTCTTATTACCGGAGGTTTAGAAAATTTCATAAAATCTTTTTTTATAATATCTCTTAAACCTCCTTCAAAAAATTCTTCATTACTTAAACCATATTTTTTTCTTATCATCTTTCCAGTAACATCTTCACCCATGGCATATTTTAAAAATTCCTCTTTTAATTTAGGATTGTTTAAAATTTTTTTAGATTTTTTAAATTTTAATTGTCCAAATTTTCCTTCTTTATGCTTTTTAATAGCAGCGTTTGCAGCATCCATATCTTTAAAATAAGCTGTTTGACGACTGATAATATTTCCTTTTTTATCTTTTATTAATTTTAAATCTTTAACTGCAATCTTACCAGTGTTAGGTCCTGCTCTAACTAGTTTACCTTCGTAAAAACCAATCCTACCACCCTCTGCAAAAGAACCTGAAGATTTGTATCTTAGAAACTCTTCGAAGGTTCCTTGAAAACCATCATCTACTGCTTTTTGATATTCTTTTTGTGCACCTAAATATTCGTCCATAAGACTTGATCCACCAGCAAGATCTTCACGCTCAACAGTTCCAATGCCTTCAGGTATTACACCACGTAATCTTTGATTCTTTGCTCTATCTTGAAACTGATATTTTAAATCTTGTACAACTTTAACTGCTTCGTCTACAGTAAACGTACCATCGTCTATTCCTTTTTGTGTAAACTTATTTAATGCAGATTTAATATCGTCGTTAGGTAATACTTGATTATGCCAAGCACCAACATATATTTCTGCTTTATCTTTAAAATCATCAATTGTAAAAAGATCTAAACCTTTTGTAGTTGTATCTACCTGCATAGATTTTGATGGCTCTACAATATCTTCGGATCCTTCTGCTAAATGCACACGGCCACCGGTTGAAAAAGTAGCAACACCCTCTTCATCAAGACCTTTCATTAATCTTTTTAATTCTATGATTAATTGTCTAGGATCTTTAGGTGCAGGTAAACCAGTTTCTCTTTCATAATAAATTTTAAGTGCAGGAAGAGACATATCTGAAAAATCAACTTCAGCTAATAAGTTTGCAGATTTTTTTGATTTAAGTTTTTGAGCAGTTGTAGGTGATTCGATGTACGAAGTTATCGCCTTCCCATAATCAGCGATCTTCATCTTAAACTCCTAGGATAGCAGGTAATCCTCCGGCAGCTACGTCAGCTCTAGCTTGACCGTATTCTAATCTTAAAAACTCATCAATGTCGATGATAGGCATTCCAGGTCTTTGCTCGTTCATGTCGTATTTGTACTGCTCGTACATTTCAATTTCTTCAGGTGCATATTTACCAGGTTCATAACTAGCTAAACTTACGTTATCTCTGTTTGAAGCTCCACCTGAACCAGTCATTTCCATTTGATAGAATTCTTTTATCTCTTCTAAAGATCTTGGTCTTCTACCTTTTTGTTTAATAAATTCTTTGACAACTTCTTCGATTCTGATGTCCATGTTGCCTGATGCAAGTTGTATTGATTCGATGCCTTCTTTTTCCATAGGTTTGCTTCCTTTTAAAATCTTTTCGAAATCGCCAATGGGATCCATTTGGATTTCTTTAATTTTTATATTATTCATTTTTATATAGTCTGTCAATGAAATGCCTTGAAGCTTTTCATTACTAATATTGTATGAATCAATTACGTCTGCGTAAGTTTCGTATTCCATTAATAGTATGTCCTTTGTTTTTGAACTATAGGCTCATCTATATAGTCTTCAGGGTGAGAAATCAACCCACCTTGTCTAAATCTCATTAATGCCTGAGTCATACTATCGACCAGGTCATCGTGATCACCATATGGAAAGGCAGCGCATTCTTCTATCACTTCTTGAGCAAACTCCATTTCTTTGGGCGCCCATATCAGCCCCGACTCAAACATCGGTGATACTGCGTTTACTCTAGTGTGCTTATCGTTGCCTTTACTAGGTGTAAAATTTATAACAGGAATACCCATCTTACGCAACTCATAAGTTAGTGGTAATCCAGATGCTTTACTTTCAATGATAACTGTTTCTGGATTCCAGTATCCATATTGTTCAAGAGCTATTCTACGAAGCTCTGGAAATTCGTATCTACCTTTTATCATATCAACTAAAATTAAATTAGGTGGATCATCCTCTGATGGACGAAAAACTCCCCATGTCGTTATCGCACTGAAGTCTGCAGTTTGTTTTTTCATAAAAGCTGTATCGTAAGATTGTATTACATGTTCTAGTGGTGGCAGTTCCTCTGCTTCCCAAGGTCTCCACCATTCACGTTTTATTAGAGCTCCTTCCTCTGAGGTAGGATTTTGCATGTACTGTGCATTCCATTTTGATAAAGGTATAGAAGCTTTAACAGATTCTAAATCTTCTAGTTGCCAATATTCTGGCCAGACAGGATCGCCTGAAGGCATGATTGCAGGGAACTCTATTATCTCCCACTGATCTGCTTTAACTTCTTTTTGTGCATTAAGTAATCTGCCTGTTAAATCTTTTTCATTCCAACGAGTCATAATTACAATAATAGATCCGCCAGGTTGAAGACGTTGTCGTGGTCCTGATGTATACCATTCGTAAGTCCGTTCTAAAGCTTGGGCATTCATTGCATCTTGTTCAGAATGTGGGTCATCAATAATTAAAAGATCTGCACCTCTTCCTGTTATTGCAGAACCTACACCTGCTGCATAATACTCACCTCCTTGCGCAGTCTCCCATTTACCAGCGGCTTGTGAATCTTCTCTAAGTTTTGTTTTAAATACTTTTTGATATTCAGGGGAATCAATAAGAGCCTTGGCTTTACGACCAAACCGCACCGATAATTCAGTCGTGTTAGTGGACTGAATAATTTTTAATTTTGGATTTTTACCAACCATCCAAGCAGGTAAAAGATAAGATCCAAATTCTGATTTGGTATGCCTTGGTGGCATATTAATAATTAATCTTTTTATTTCTCCCGATGCAAGTTTATTAAACTTGTCTGCTATTCGTTTGTGATGAGAGCCTTCAATAAAATCAGGCCATACATGTTTTACAAAAGACAAAAAGTCAGTTTGAATTGTATCTTGTTTTTTCTTCTCACCATACTTGTTTGCTAATAAAGCAAACTCTCTTCTTACATCAGCAGGTAGTTTATCTAAGTTCTGTATAAATTTTTCATTCATAAAATTTTTTCTGCAAAATTTTTTTACAAGTATTTTGAAAACTTGCAAAGTATTTTACCACTATCTATTTAAAAAACACGCAATAAATACGTTGGTCTGGGACCCCTAGTTTGTAAATAAAAAAACGTTTATTAAAAAAATTGCAAAATTCAACCTGTGGTTGGTACCTCTATGGTCCCTGGCGCGTTAGCGCCAGGGAGAAAGGTAAGTGTTAATCTAATAACACCATATAAGCATCGGCATTATTTTTTCTAAACCAATTAAGATCGGCTCGTACCTTATCCCAAAGTTTAGAAGCGCCGTAGCCTAATTCTTTATCCTCTAAAGTTGCGGCTAGTTCATTGATAAAGATTGCGTCATGTCTTTTCGCCTCTTCTTTAGTTAGCATGTAAGACTCTCCACTAAATCTATTCTTACGCTCTTCTGTTTTTTCAATCATTGCTATTTGCTCATCGCTAATAGGAATGAAGTTGTTTGTTTGTTTTGTCATATTACCTTTCTTGTTATAGGATTATCCTATCATCTTTGTCTGCTTTCGTCAACCTTTATTTGCCAATTAAACCATTGAGCCTGTTCGTATGGTCTTTCTTTTGTAGGATCCAGAATAGGTGTTTCAAGAGCCTCGGTCCTCGGTGCAATAGCAATCACTCTTTCTAAATTACTATTAACAAACTGATTGAAACACTCATTGCCACAAAAATAACTATACCAATGAGTATTATTATCAAATTGTTTAACCTTACGCGTTCTCAAAACCTTTGAGCCTTTAACACCTCGCACTCGGTCCACTGTATGTTTCTCATGGCACTCCGGTCCATGACACCAATTAAAGTCGCTCATCGTCTGCCCTCCACTTGTGGAAACATGAAAAACCATTTAACTGTAAATGTAGTTGCTATCGCAACACCTATCCAAAAGTCAAAGTGAATTGCTAAAACTACACCTAAAAAAATCATCGCAAAGTGTAATGCGAAATATATTGCTTGTAACATAATTATACCTTTCTATATTTGTTTATGGGACAATCTTATAGGATTGTCCCATAGTTGTCAATAGTTAATGTGAAACTAATTGTTCTTTTGCTAATGCTCTCGCAATCGCTATTTTTTCCTCCCTCGTTTGTTCAACCTTATCAGTTAATAAATCAGCTAAATTTGTTGGACTATAAATTGATAAAGCCATACTAGAATGTGCGTCTAATATACTTTCATTTAAAACCACACCAAGTTTATCAGCTAATTCTTTTGCTTGGTCAAAGTATCTGTAAGATTTCAAACCTAGTTTTAATTTTTCCATTTTTTTATTTACATGGTCAAATAAACATTGATGAGTTCTTACGACTTCTTCTTGTGCAGTTTTAAACATAGTAAAGAAATTATAAGTTTCTTGGTCGGCTTTGAACATACGAGTAGAACAATAAGACGTTCCAATTACCCAAAGTTTAAAATCGTTTTCCCACTCATCTTTAGGATACATGACAGATTTACTCACATCATTACGATAACCATGACCTAAAAATTTATTAACTTGACTTTCGCTATTGTAATAAGTTGGATTTCTTTTGTCGTAGTTGTCGCCTAATCTTACCTCATAATCTGCGTCAATGCCTTTTGCTATCATCTCATCACGATAATAAGAAGTTAAGAAGTCTTTGTCCATGTCGCCAAACTTAATATAAACATCATCAAATTCTTCCTTTATATTACCTTGATAATCTTCTCTCATTGTTGGTGTAAGATTTTGAACATGAAAACAATTATCATGGTAGAGTTGTCCACCACTATCGCCATAGAGATTATTCATATCTCTAATTATATCAACGTGTTCTTGTGGTTGATGTTTTCTAACTAACACTTCCATTTTAACTTTAGCCTCTTTTCGTAAAGAGTTATAAGTGTCTTTTGCTTGTTGCCATGATTTCTTAAATTTTGAATTATCTTCAAAATGATTTTGAAATACATCAGCAATCACTTTTCGCTTATCTGCGTTAAGTGTTATTCTTTTTTGTTTTTGCATAATTGTATTTTCCTTTCTATATCCTATATATTCCTAAACTAATTGTATCTATATGTCAAATAAAAAAATAATTATTTTTTTTGTTTCTGCCTTATTTCTGCCACATTGTTAATATAGGATAGTCCTAGAAAGGAAAAAAGAATATGGAAATAAATAAAACATTTAAAATAACTTTTTGGGCTAAGAAACACAAAAAGCACATAACAAGAAATGCTAAGTGGACTGAGTTATGCAGATACTTCACATCTAAAGATGGTGTACCTTGCATGACTTATTATGACTTAGACAACAACGGATACAGAACTGCAACTACAACTTGGAAGGTGCAATTATGAGCAAAGAAGTTTTTGATGATGAAACATTACTCGAAGGTTTTAAAAACCTTCGAGACATTATACAGGCGCAAAAAGAATTGAATGAACTTTTTGATAAAAGATTAAAACTTTTGGAGGCGTCACAATTTCGTCAACCTTTAGTGTTAACAAAGGAGATGGAAATAAAGAATTAATTAATGGGTAGTACCCAGGATCACACCGCCACTTGTGGCCGTCTTTCCTGGGTGCTGATCCCTGGTCTATTTTCGAGATGTCGAATGTTGGTGTTGCAACGTGGAAATAGACCTGGGATCAGTTCACAACCGGGAAGCAACTGGTCGGGAAATAGTGTAGGAACTGTGTGGGTAGCTGGTACTCCGGGATATCCTGAGACTCGCTCAAACTGACGGAGGCGGAACAGTCCACAATCACCTGCTGATCCCTGGTCCTATTGCAAGTGCTAATCGTATGTAGCTGGCGTGATAGGACCTGGGATCAGTTTAGAATTATTCTAAACTGCAAGCTGCAAGCGTCAAGCTTGACAACTAGTAAAGGATATTATAGGATGCATTTAAAAAGGAGAAACATATGAGTAATACATACGACATAGATGTTAAATTTGATATCGCTACGAGTGGCGGCTTAAATAAAAAAGAAAAAAGAAAAGAAATAAAACACAATAGAAAACAATTTCAAATTTGGGTGGCTAAACAGCTGGAACATTTTGACAACGCAGAATATAATATGGATGATTATTATCAATTTAGTGATGATTGTGTTCCTTTTGATATTAAATTACATGGAATAGATTATATAAATCATGAGTAAACAAAGGATCTTAATTAATCACTGGCGCTGGCTCGAGGCCAACGGCTACAAAAAAGAGGCGGCAAGCTGCAAGCTTCAAGCGGCAAGCTTGACAAGATTAAATTATAATGTTATAGGAACTTATAGGAGAAAGAATTATGAAAGTAAAAGAAGCAGCAGCCATCACAGGTAGCATGACTCGAACCTCTAAAATGCCTGGCCTGAGTTACAGCCTGCCAGCGTGGGAGTGTAAGACAGGCAGCAAGCTTAGAAAAATTAAAAATTCAGTTTGTTCAATGTGTTATGCGCTCAAGGGTAATTATACAAGATACAAAGCAATTAAGACTGCTCAGTATGTAAGACTGGAAAGCCTGAAGAGTGAGCTGTGGACAGCTGCGATGGTGTCCCAGGTGAAGCGCCAAAAGTATTTCAGGTGGCACGACGCCGGCGACGTGCAGGATCTGGACCATTTAAATAAAATTTTTGAGGTTTGCAGGTTAACACCTGAGACCCGTCACTGGATGCCAACACGTGAAGCGTGGATCAAGGACCATCTAGACAGGGCACCTGCTAACCTGGTGATCAGGTTCTCTCCTCCAATGATTGGACAAGAGAATACAACCTGGCCCAACTCTTCGATGGTAGTATTGAAGGACGCCAGCTGTCCCGCACCGAAGCAGGGCGGCAAGTGTGGTAGCTGTAGACAATGTTGGGATCCTGCTGTAAAAGTAGTTTCATACGGTAAACATTAAATGCATGTATTCAAACACCCAAAATATTATAAAGAATTACGCAAGCGTAATAAATCGGATCCGGCCATTAGCTTAAGAGCTCACGACGGTGAGCGCGAGCGTGCGCTGGATCCGGGCCTCAAGCTGCAAGCCTCAAGCGGCAAGCGTCAAGCGCCAGAAGGTGGCAAGCCGCAAGCTGCAAGCCTCGAGAAGCAAGCCTCAAGCCCCGAGGAGCAAGCTTCAAGCCTCAAGCCCTGAGTATCAAGCTCCTTGATTACCTTCCCCTCATAAAGTTTTATGGAGTTAAGGGAGAGGGCCTTAACTAGAATAAATGTATTGTCAGGATGTTTTACGTGGAACGCTATTTGATGTGGAGACAGGCGTACCTTGTTGGTCTTTGTTACTTTTAATTCTACAGTGAAGAAGTGACGATTCCTATTATAACCCAGTATATCAGGAGTCCCCCATGAAGCAGTATTTTCCACGCGTGTAAATGATAATTCGCAATTATTTTTAAGATTGAACGTTTTAATTTCATACCAAAATTTTTTTTCTGGATTCACTACTACACCTCACTTAATTGTCAAATCATTTCATAAATAATTGTACAGAAATTCTAGGCATCAACGGACTCAAAACAGGGTTGACCTTGTGTGGAATCGGAGCCTTTACGATTACTAACGAGTTGCCTACTACAGGAAGAAAGCCAAAACCATTTGCATCAGTAAACATAAATTCACCACCCCATTGTTTATGCCATTTGTTGTTTAAATAATAAGTTGCACCATATCTCCAATTACCATCATCATGCCAGTTTATACCGGTACCTTTTTCAAGATAATGAATTGTAGTTGTCATACTTTCTAATTCAGAGAATAAACAATACGGATTAATAAGTAATTGTTTTTTTAATATCTCAAAAGGTGGGTAATTACTTACATCCACTCTTTTAGGTGGTTGCATATTATTATATAAAAAACTATTCCATGCACTTGTAACGTCTTTTAAATTAAGATTATCACGCTCGCGTATGATTGCATTGTGAATACCTTTGTAAACTTCCTTATCAAGAAAATCTTGTATCCACCAAATCTTTCCAGGGATTGAATAAGATAACTTCACAATTTTTTAATAACTTTACCCATTTTCCACTGTTCAGGTGAGATTGTAATGGCTAGTCTATGAGATTCTCTTACTCCAATTAATTTATTTTCTAACAGCTTTACACCGGTGATGTCATAAAACTCACCATTAGGTAAGATAACTTGCACTCTAGCATTGGCTGCTACCTCGCCTTTCATAAATTTATCTAACGCTTGTCTTAATACCTTTCCAGTAAACATGGGTTGATTTATAGACTAAGTTGTATTAAATATCAAGTATGGGTTTACCAAAGAAATTAACTGAACAACAAATGAAGTTTGCTTACGAGCTAGTAACAAATGAAGGTCGTAAGACAGCAACAGAATGTGCTGTCGATGCAGGTTTTGCAAAAGACTCGGCAAGACAATACGCAAGTAAATTACAAAATCCTAAATTGTATCCGCTGGTTGTTAAATATATTGGTGAATTAAGAGAAGAATGGCAAAAGAAATACGAAGTTAATTATGAAAAACACATAGCGGAGTTAGGTCAGATTAGAAAAGAAGCTCTTAAAAAAGGAGCGTGGTCTGCAGCGGTAAATGCAGAAGTAGCCCGAGGTAAAGCGGCGGGCTTATATATTGAGCAGAAGATAATAAGGACAGGAAAATTAGAAGACCTGACAACAGAAGAATTAGAATCACGAATGAAAAAAATAATCGACGATTATTCACCAATCCTAGAAGATGTGCCGTTTGAAGATATATCACAAAAAGTACGAGAAAAAACAAAACCACAAAAGGACGAGCAGGAATCTCAAGAGTTGGATATTGAATCAAAGTAAAACCTTTTCCATTTTAACAATACACCCCTTTGGAAAAACATTTCTATCTGAAAACAATTCATCATTTTCTTCAAAGGTTGCAAACGTCCAAACATTTTTCTTGTTCTGATCAAACAGGTAAGCGTGTGTTATCATAATTGAAGGAGTTAATCCCAACGAGTCATGCGCCGTCGCATGTCCCGAATCTCCCGTCGGATCGACCCACGTAATTTTATAAAAATAATATCGTTTCTTTTTTATAATAATTGACTTGTATTTACTTTTCTTTGCTACCATGTAATTTTATATTTCCAGAAATAGAAACCCTTTCTCCTTCAGTTGTTTTAAATGGATAAACCCAATGCGGTAAACCAGCAGGGAAAATAAACATATCTCCTACACTTGGTAAGTGAGCGTGTGTTTGTAAAAATAATTTATTACCAGCTGCTGATGAAGGCATGTTAAAATCAAAAACAATACAGCCGGGTCCAGGGCTATTAGATACACTACTTCTACATTCTTCATCTAATCCCTCTGGAATTTTTGTATAGACGACAAAGGATAAATCATCATCATGAGTATGTGGTGGATTGAATTCATATTTTTTCTGACGATTAACCCAACTATTAATCAAGGTAAACCCGTTAGTTAATTTTTGATTCCTAGCATCATAATAACCTTGAGCATAACTATTTAGATACGGAAGAATAATTGAAAAAACTTTTGTAGAATTTAATTCGTACTCATCTTTTAAGTGACCCGCTAGACCAGGCTTAAAGTCATCGCCTTCTTCTAACTCATTAAGAAAATCTAATTCATGTGGTAATAATTTGTAGTGACAAACAAATGGCCCCCAATGTAAAAAATTATACTCTATTCTTCTCATGTCTTCCTTCCATAGAGTTTTATACATGAGAAATAGCTTTTGTAAAAAAGCTTTTCACGCGCGCGCGTAGGGATTCCACTGAAGCAGCTTGTAACACCATTGTAACACCATTGTAGCAGTGATTTAATGAGTAATACCAACACTTTAAAGCCATTGTAGCATTGTATCACTATATTTTTCAAATTTTTTTTTCTAAACATAAATCTCATACAGAATACTCTATGGGTCTAGGTCCCTGATGCCCGTTGCTTGTAATATAGGTCAACTCTTCTTAACCATTCGAACATAAAGTGTTGAAATTCCTTACCAGTTGACACGTATCTTAAAACATCACCACCCTTAACGCTAATTAGAATCACTCCAGAGTCTATGTGAGTTCCATAAACATAGTTATGAGCTGTGGCGTAGGCCGCACATTGCACAAAATAATCGTCAATCCACTCACGTTTCTTGTATTTATTGCTTTGTTTAAAATCTATGATAGACTCCCGGCCTTCATAGATCCCAGCAACGTCTGAGGCGCCCGCATATAATCCAGGGTACCATAGAGGCATTTCCAACCCCCAAACCTCTGTGAGAGGGCTAAAATGGCCTTTATCGATTATGTTTTGAGCCATGGTGCCTGCTTCCTGACCTAAATCAGATAAATCCATGTGGCCTTCACCTTTTACATAACCCTCTAAAATACGGTGCATTATTGTACCCCGAGCGGCTGCATCATCACGTATTTGGTCTGCCTTCTTTTCGCCTTCTCTTTGCCTCCATGCTGCCAACTTTGCCTTACTTTCTTCAGATTTAGTAGCAGACAATATCGTTGTAACAGATGGTAATTTTTCATCATTAATATCATAGACCCTACCGCTTGGTAGTGTTACTCTTTTAATAGTTTGATATTCAAACTTTGGTTTACCGTTCCATATCATCTTAACCTTTCTAGTTTAGAATCATTCTAAACTCATTAATTGTTTATATTCTTTCAAATCAACTACTTTACCATTCATTTTTATATGTGAATAGTGATCGATTATTTGTTGTACTTTCTCTAATTTAGTATGAGACCATGGCCATATCAGGCAGCAAACGTAATAAGCATCTCTAAATGTACATCTCCATTTCCATTGTGGTAGATACTTTGTGCCATCTTTACGTCGACCTTTTACAGTCTTGGATCGAAGCGTTCCGACACCTAGAGTTTCGTGGACCCAATACAATACAGAATAATCTGTCATTGTAATTTCCATACTGATACGCATAGAATTAGATAATCGATAGCCTGGTTTACCTTTATGTTTTTTCTTCTTCTCAATACCCCGTTTAAAATTTATTGATCCTTCGCCATCAAATAAACCAGAAATGTAGGCTTTGTCTGTATCAGCAATCATCAAACGCCCGCTTTCCGTGCACGTACTAACGGGTCGCCAAAGGCTCGAATACTCAGGGTAGGTTTTAGCATCCCGATATGTAACCCCCAGTGGCACTTAGCGCGTAGCATTTG
>VTLG01015617.1_pt1 | contig 18052 bp, 29 predicted proteins | sample 4694571 | NCBI WGS metagenome assembly VTLG01 (sample SAMN12604809, study PRJNA352737) | marine metagenome | biome: ENVO:00000447; feature: ENVO:00000209|ENVO:00000569|ENVO:01000036; material: ENVO:00002151; isolation source: viral sequences binned using virsorter ... | reverse complement strand
TAATCAAATTTTTCTCATCATAACTATCCAATGACTAAATAAAATATTGCCATAACTCATGGCTCCATATCTATTATCTTGTATGCTTGCTATTTCATCAATTAATACCAGTCCATTACTCATGTGAGTTTGTTCCGTGTCTACTGTTTCAATAATATCCTCCAATCCAAACTCCACCAAATAATCTTTTCCAAATCTTTTGGTCCACCATGATTTATTTAAAAAGCCATTATGATATATCCTAAAATTGTCATATCCTTCATCTAAAGCGGCGGCCAATTCTTCATATGCTATTGCCGTTAATAGCAATGTTTTTCCAACACCTCTTGGTGCCAAACATAAAATTAAAGAGTAATCTTTATAAAAAAAATGTTCGTTATAATTCATTTTCTTCCTGATAAAATATAAACTGTATGAATCATACCAATAATCCAACCCATGGCCATATATCCAAACACTTCAAAAAATTTTATAAAAGCAGCATTATCCATATTAAAATAAATTCTGATAAAGTTTATACAATCCAAATCCTACAAAAACTGCCATTATTATTCGTAATATTATTCCTACTCCAAAAAACCAAAACATTATAATTTTTCTAGCATATTATTAAACATTGCATAATTTAACAGTCCTAACCCACCACATAAAAGAAAAATACCACCCAACACAACCGCCTCTTTTAAAGATGTTTTTTCCGCAATCATTAAATCATCGGTGCTGTTTTGTACTTGTGTTCTTTTTATATGTCCAGAAGTTACAGCCGGCAAAGGTTTATTAAATGGATAAATAGGATTTAATCCGTTTGTTCCGTCATGGCAAACAACTATTAATTTATTTTTATATTTCCAAAAAAACTTACGATCTAAATTTTTAATTGTGTTTTTCTCCCAATATTCAAAATTAAAACGAGCAACCTCATTATTTTCGGTAATTCTTATCACTCTTACTATTTTATTTTTTGCCTTTTTAATAAAAAAGAATATTGGCACAAAAACAATTAATAAAAACATAAATAAAAAAGAATAAAAACTAACAAATAAAAAATAAATACTTAATAAAAAAGAAAAAATTATAAATAATATTATTCCAAATAATTCTTTTTTTAAAAATAAATCTTTAATTTTTAACTTATGTTTCATAATTTCCTTTATTGTATTTGTATTTCATTTATATTTGGAGCAGCTTCAATATTTTCCGCAATCAATTCGGTATTTTCTCCTTTGCCTAACAAATTTGGCAATCCAACTACTGACATTCCAATTAAAAATCCAATTGCTAATATTACACAAACTATTCCAAGCATAGTTAATATAAATTCTTGTGGAGCTTTTCCGTTTTTGTTTTCTACTTCGGAAACTTTACGTGCAAAAGATTCGTCCTCATGATAAACCAATTTATCGGGATCAACAATATCATTTGAAAAAATTTTATCATTTGTAAAATGTAATGGAGTTGGGTCGTTTTCTCTTACAACATAACTTCCGGTTATTTGTTCATCTTTGCTTTTAATAAAACCAAATAATTTATCTTTTTTAATTTCTGTAAAAGATTTTGGATTAGCTTCCCACCCTTCGTTTTGATAACTAAAAATAGATTTTTCAATTGGAACCATTATTTCATCAATGCTTTTATCCATATTAAATTTAATTAAATTAATTTTTTTGGTTTTCTTTAACATCTTTTTTATCCTTTTTTAAATAATCGATTATTAAATTTAATAATCGTGTTTGTTCTCGCATTGTGTTTCTTGTCCAAATCCATTTATCTTCTTTGCTATATTCCCATTTATCCATTATTTGGCTCCTCTTGTTTTCCTTTTCCGCTAAATCTATTAAAAATTCTTTTTACAACTCCCGTTAATGCTTCAATTATATTTGTTTGGAATCTTCCTTCTATACTGTTTGATGTTTGCAATTCTAATAAAGCCATTTTTGCCGCCATTGTGTCTAAAGTTGAATATAAACCAAAGTTTTTTTTGTCTAAAGTTTGGCCGGTCATTTTTTTTCTTTCAAACTCTTTTAAAAAACAATGTTTAATGGCGTATTGTCTAGTGGCTGAAATATAACCGGAATAAAAATTATCCTGTACACTATTTGTGGATTTTAAAGTTTCTCCAATTTGGCGTGGAGTGTTTTGCCCTTCGCCGTTTATTTCAAGCGGGTTTGTTAATTTTTTTATGGTTGTAATATTATTTGGGTTTTCATATCCTGTTATTTCTTCCGGGTTAAATTGAACCATGTAAATCTCCTTCTAATAAATCCCAAGCGTTTTTTAATGCTTTGGAATCTGGCGTTAATTGTAAATAAGAATCTATAGTTGTGGACAAATATTGATGTCCTAATAAAACACTAACCGTATTAATTGGTACTCCTTTTAATAATAAATTTCTGGCGTAAGAATGTCTAAACATATGAGTATTTATATAAATTCCTGTTATTTTGGTTGTTTTTTTATACCATCTCCACATTGTTTTTCTTGATTTATTAATATACGGTTCATTTAATTTAATGCCATCGTGATTTAAATATTTTATGGTTGAAATAAAATCAGATTGTACAATAGGAACCACTCGCTGCTTATCTCCTTTGCCGTTAACTATTATTTCTATTCTTTTATTATCTTCTCTTATGTCGTTAGGAGTTATTTGTATGGCTTCAGATATTCTTAACCCACAATAATATTGAAATTGCATACATAAAGCGATTATATTGCTTTTTATTTGTGATCTTGTTTTAAATTGCCGTGCGGTTTCAATAATTTGTATTGCCTCTTTATGTGTCAAATATAAAGGGAGACTTTTTTTCTTTTTTGTCTTAATAACTATTGAAACCTCACAAACACCAAAGTTAAATATATAAAAAATTTACATATTTAAATAAAATTATACATTAAACAAGACTTAATACTATATTAGGTCTCAAATAATGTTAATTGATTTTTTAATTGCTCTTCCTCTAAAGATAATAAATTAACGTTCCATGTTTCTAAATCTTCCAACATTTTTTGATTAAGTTGCCCTATATATTCGTGTGAATAAGTTAATCTGGTTTTATTAACATTCCAAGAGGTAAAATTTTTATTATCTGCCGCAGGTCTTGGAGATAAATTTGTGGATGTTGGTTTATATAATTCTTTATGTCTTTGCCTGTATTCTCCCAATAAAATATTGGCTGTTTTTGTAAAATATCGTTTATTATTTGATTTATATAATTGTGCAATATAATTGGATAATTTACTTGCAACGCCTAAACCTTGATATTTAGGAACGGTAACCAATCTATGTTGTCTAAATGCGTTAAAAACTGTTCCGGATGGCAAAGTTGTAACCGCTAAAAACCCAGCCGGCATATTATCAACATACGCTTCATAACAACGAGAGGAAACATTTAAATCTCCTGTTAAATAATGGTGATTTTTATAATATCCCCAGCGTTCATAAGGTATTTTTTTTATTTTAAAATCATAATTTAAATCAATTGATTGTTTTCTAAATTGTTTGGTTTCAACATTATATATCCAATCTGCTTTTAACCATTTGGTTATGTCCTCGTGTACAGTTGCAACAATAACATTTTCTTTTTTTAGTCCTTTATTCATGCTGCTACAAATTGATCTGGCTGTTGTTCGGTCCAAATTGCTTGTAAATTCATCAATAATATATATTTTTTTTTCTTTTGAAAATGTTAACCCTAATCTGGCTCTGTATTGCTCTCCCATGCTTAACGTGTTTATATTTCTAATCCATGTTGGAATACTGTTTAACCCAACTGCTTTTAAATATTTAATTGCCTCTTCTGTATTATTAAAATTTTCACATATTGGATTATTATCAAAATTTTCTAACTCCACGTCCATTTGATTATTTGAATTAATAAAATCTTTTAATATGGTTGTTTTTCCGGAACCACTTGCTCCAATAATTATTCCTATATTAAATTTTTGTGGAAAATTTGGTATATATATTTTTTCCAAATAATGTTTACTATCTTGTAAATCAAACTGTTCTTTAATTTCTTGTGTTATGTTCATTGTGTTTCCTAATACCATTTTCTTTTTTGTTGTTCTTTGTATTTTTTGTAAAATTCCCACCCAATTATTATTAAAGGAATTGTTAGCTGCCCTATAATAAAATAAATTAAATCGCTGCTCATAAAAATTTCTTTCTTTTTTTTGTTTATTTTTTTTTCTTTGGCACCCCCCTAAAGGGGGGTGGGTAATTTGCCCCGTTTTAATTACCTCTTGTTTGTTTGCCTAATTCAGATCTTAAATAGACTATATCTTGTTGTTTTAGATGTATTTCTGATTTTAAAGAATTAATGTCCTCTAATTGTGTTTCAAGGTCCACTATATCTTCGGACAATGCCGATATGGCTATTCTTAATGTTCTTACTTCGTCTTTAACTGCTATTACTTCGTGTAATAAATCTATTGAAAGATTATTATTGGTATTGTCTTGATTGTTATACATTATATGTTCTCCTTTGTGTTGCATAGTATCCATTTGATTACTCCCTATAATATTCATCTATTGGATTGTTTGTAATTTTATTTTGATCTAAATAGTCCTCTATATCTTCCGGCTTAAATTTGTATCTAGCTTTTTTAGTATGCTGTATTGCATTTAATTTTCCAGCTTTTATTAAGTTGTATACAGTTTGTGTAGAGCAACCCAAAACGGTTGCAACGTCTTGGACATCTAACAAAGTATTACTTGTATTACTTAACGCTTTCCTAAATAAACTTTTAAAATCTTCGTTCATCTATTTTCTATCTCCAATCTTTCGTGTTCGTTACAATAACCACCATCAATGCAACCAACTATTAATTCTTTTGTTTCTAAATTTAATCTCCACATATGCCGATCTGGTCCATCGCCTGACCAAAACTCTATTGTTACCTCATCAATATCATTATCTTCCGGAATGCTATCAATATAAATATGATACCAACCATTCTGTCCTTTTATTGTGTGGTGAGTTGCGGCAACATCATTTGTGCCAGCTGCGGCGTTTTTAACGGATTCTTCATCAAACAATTTATCCGATAAACTCATTTGTACTAACATTTTTATACTCCTATCCAATTTAATAAATTGTGCTTGTTTGTAAATGTTGTTACTTTGTCGCTATGTATTATTACTGCTGCTATAAAGCCAGCAATAAAAAAGCCAAAGTATTTAAATTGTGTGTTCATTTTTTTCTCCTATAATTTTATTTGTTCGTTTGTGTTTATGTCTGAAATTAAATTATTTACTTTATCCAAATATTTTGTAATTTCAGGAGTTTTAATTTTTGTATAATTATTCATAAGATTATAATGTTTAATTACCAATTGGTTTAATAACTCTCTAACTTGTTTTCTTGTAAACGCTGACTTCATAATATTCCCTCCTTTCTTTTGTTTTTGTAATCTTGCTTTATTTGTTTTAATAGTTTTGGATGAATTGCTCCCTCAACCGCGGCCGCTTCGTTACAAAAATGATTTTTAGTAACTTGTAAATAAGAAAAACAAAACGTGCAAATATAGGTAATTTTATTTGTTGCTTTTAATTTTCTTACTATTTGCTTTTTATTCATTTGTTACCTCCTAAAGTAAAAATATTTTTATTTTCTATTGTGTACATTTTTAATTTTTTCCTTTTCTATTGCCCCTGAAATATCAGGGGCTATTGTTTATTTACTATTTTCTATTTAGTTGTAAATTTTCCTTTCGTTAGGATTTTCTGTTAAGTAATAAAGACAATCTTTAGTTAATCTAATTAATATACTCATGCTGTCCTTGACCTCAAAAATATTTTCTTTTCCAAATTCTTCATTCAATTCTTTTTTATTGGTTATATATCCAAAGCCGACACCCTCAACCCCTGAACAAAAATAATCATCAACATTTTTAAATCTATTCCTACTAAAAGATAATTCAAATCTGTACCAATAATTAGCAATTTTTTTGGGGTCAAATTCTTCTTTGCCTTTTGCCAAAATATCCCACATGGCATTATAATCTTCTTCTTTCCAATCTTCTCTAGAAAGATAACCTTCATGTGCCTTTTGCCAAATTTTTAATTGCTCCTCCATTTGTTCTCTATTTAATTTTGCTGTTATTGTTTTCATTTTTATCTCCTAAGATACTTTATTTATAATAACTAATTACACCTTATACCCATTATAATTCTTTGTCAATAGTTATTTATAATTTATAAAGATTTTGTTTTTTTATATATAGATATATGTATTTATTATGGATAAGGTTTAGAATGTGAAAAAAATCAAGGGGACTATTTAAATTTATACTTTTTAGAATTTTGTTTTTTAGCTTGTTAAGTTAAGAGGGCGTCCGCACTCTTTATATATGGATTGGATAGAAAGAAAGAAAATCTAAAAAGAAAGAAAGAACTTATATGATCTCGCCCATTTATTTCTTTGTCAATAGATATGCTTATACACTTTTTATATTTTCTTTTTTATTTGCAAAGACGGGCCACGCCCGGCAATTATTATTTCTTTTTTGGTTCTTTTTTCTTTGTATAACGGACACGCTTTTAGACGTGCGTAATGTTCGTAATGTGCGTAATGTACTTAATGATAAAAAAAGAGGGTTAGGTTGAATTGGTGCGGTGGTTATGGCTAAATTTTCATTATGTTTACTATGCTTTAAACATACATTACCTTAGGAGGGATCCATTCCCACCGCTATAGATAAAGTTTATCTTACTAAATATTATTTTTTAAAACTATATTTTCTGGCATTAAAATTATCTAAATTTTTAATTCTTCTTGCCGTTACTACTTGAGGAGATCGAACCACTATTTGAATTGACCCTAATCTGGCATTTAAAATTTTTGGGCGTTTGTTTTGTGTTCGAATAACTTTAATGGTATCTTTGGGACTTTTGCCTGGTTTAATTCCCCCTGGTTGGACGTTAACGTGTTCTTTACGTTGCCCACTATTTAAATCCAATGTTACATATTTGTTTTTTTTGTCGTTATACCATTGAACTTTTTTAGGGTATCTTTTTTTAGAAACTTCTTTTTTATCAACGTCCATTAAATAAGAGGGATCGGGTTCAGATAAATCCGTAAATATTCTTTTTTTAATTTTAGGTTTTTTAGCTGCTAACCCTTTAACACCTTTGGCACCTTTACCTGTTTTACCTGTACCGGTAGATTTTTTGGCACCTTTGCCGCCTTTACCTGTTTTACCTGGACCTGTAGTTTTTCCTGCTTTGCCACCTTTTGAACCTTTACCAGACCCGCTCAATGGGTCGGTTGATGTATTATCACTTGCAGAAGAATCAAACGCACTCCCTAGCCCTCCGGCTTGTCCGCTTCCTTGTCCTTGTCCGGTTCCTTGACCTTGTCCGCTTCCTTGTCCTGGACTAAATGCTCCAAATTGATTGGTAAAAGTTAAATCATTTGCAGCTATAGAAGAATTTAAATTTAATTCGTTTTTTAATGAAGCTGCTGCAAATTTTTTATTTTGTAAATCATTTTGTCCTTTTTGAAATCCTGATATATCAAATTTGTTTGGGCCGTCTTGTGGGGAAGTTTTTACTGTTACATTTCCGCCGGTTTCTTCTGGTTTTTTAAGCCCTGGTTTATCTCCAATATTTGGAGCCAATGTGCCTGTTTCAAAACTAGCCAAAGCGTCCGCATTGGGAGAAACAATAGGAGTGTTTGGTTTTCTGTTAAAAGGGTTTTTAGCTCCTTGAGAATTTAAAAAGTTATTTCTATTTCTATGCTTAACCCAAAAGTTGTCCGCCCATTTGTTTAATGCTTCTGTATTTATTTGTTTATTTTTTAAAATTACGTTATCTAATTGATATATTTTTTTTGCCTTTGCTTCGCCAATATCATCAACAAGTTTTTTAACCGCATTGCCAATAACATTAACTCCATAATTTCCTGTTTTTGGGTCGGTTATCATTTGTTTGGTTAATTCTCTACCATAATAAACGGAAGCTTCAAACTCTCGCATTGCTTTGGCTATCATATCTTCTTCAAATTTAGGGTTTAATTTAGCTGCTCCAATGGACCCTTTTTTATATAGAGATGTAATAATATTTGTTTCTTTTGTTAACCCTTTTGCCAATTCTTGTAATTCTGGTTGATCTTTTAATTGAGGGTATAATTTTTCTATTACTATTTCATTATCTTTTAATTGCTTGGCTTTTTCTAAATCGTCCATTGCTTTTGTAATTGCTTTGGATTCGGCTATAGTTGTTTGAGCCGGAACGTTTAATTTGTTTCTTAATATGTTTGCAGCTTGTCCGTTAATACTTGTTGGAGTTGCACTTCTATATTTATTTACAAAATCATTTAAAATGGTTGGTCTATTGTTTAATGTTTCTAATAATTCGGATTTTAATTTATTATAAGTTTTTAAATCTATGGCAACATTTGAGGTTGTATTATCTACATTAACAAAATTTCTTTCTATGTTGTTTTGTATTTGATTTATTTTATTGTTTTGTTTGGACTTTGCTAAAGCGTCATCTAATTCGATTCTTCTGGCTAAATCTTCTGGGTTTAATGTGTTTATTTTAGATAAAACAATTCTGGAATCTTTTATATAATTTGGCAATTCTTTTAATGCCGTAGGTGTTGCGGCTGCTCCTTTATATAAATTATTTAATGTTTTTGCACTTGCTTTAACAGTTGCAGAGCCAAGACCTTTTAAAAATCCTATTTCTGCTGCCATAATGGCAAAATCGGCATATCTAAATTTTTCTTCCGCTATTGCTCCTAATAATTTTGGGTCAAAATTATCAGAGTTTGGATTTATTGATCTTCCTTCTTCTTGTGCTTTTTCAATATATAAATCGTTTTCAAGGGATCTCATAAACCATTTAGCAGCTGGTAATCTTTCTATTTCTGCGTCCGGCAAAGTTCGTTGAGGAGATAAAATATAATTTGTAGGATTGTTTGGGTCTTGTGTTACTTTTTTAACTTGTTCGTAAACATCATTAATATTTGGTGGGTATTGTAATAAAACGTCTAAATCTGTTTTATCTCCTTCTCCAAAAACGGACGTGGATTTTGTATACGGATTGGGTGCTAAAAATCCAGGGTCTAAATTAACATAATTAAAATTATTGGGAGAAAACTTTTTAGCTTCTTCCACTATTTCTTCTAAAAAAATATCCCATATAACATTGCCGGTAGTTTTGGCCAATTGTGGAGCGGTTGCGTTCCTTATGTCTGTATTAATAAAGTTTTTAAACTCTTGTTTATAATCATTACTTTTTAATTTGTTCCTTTCTGCTTCTTCTTCTTGTTGTTGAATATCTGTATCAATTGCAAATTTAGGGCTTGGTTCTCTTATTTCTTGTGCATAAATATTTAATGTTTCTTTTTGTAAATCGGATAATTCTCTGTTTGCTAAATCTCCGGTAAAAAATCTTTGTCTTGTTTCTTCTGTTTGTTGTAAAAAATCTGGGCTGGCTATACTTTCGTCCAATTTTTTTGGCTCGTCTATTATTTTTTGTTGTAATAGTAAATTTAAATCCTCTGATCTTTCATTTAATTCATTGGATTCTTCATTCAATTCATTAAAAAACCCTTCTAATTTTTTTTGTCTTTTATCAATTGGGTCCAATTGTCTTTCAATATAAGATAAATTTTCATCTTCAAATATTTGAAATTGTTTTTCCAATAATTGTGCGTTTTCTAATTTAACATTTCCTGTTTCTAAATCTTCATTATATTCCTCAATGTCGCCGGATAATTCATTGTACATTGTTTCATATTTTTCATATTCATTCGAATATACTGTCCAAAGTCCGGCGTCCTGATCTGGGTCCAATTGGACAGCTTCGTTGTATCTTTTTTCATAATCTTTAACAATTTGATATTGTTTGTTTAATTCGTTGGTTTCGTTTTCAATTTCAATATATCGTGCGTTTAAATCGTCAAAAATTTCATTGGTTTCCGCTATTTCTCTGTTAATTTCTGGTAATAATTCTTGCCCTTGTTTAAATTCTGCCACTTCGGTGTCTTGTATTTTTTGTCTTTGTTCTGACAATAATTCCGCTTCTTTTTGTGCTATTGTTTTTTGTTTTTCAAATTGTTCAATATCCGCTTCTAAAATGTTGGACGATTCTTGTAATTTTTTAAAATCTTGTGTGCTAATTGGCGAAGATAAAATTTGAGGAGCAACTTCCACCCTTTTTTCTGCTTCTATTGTGGCCTCGTTGGGATTTGTTAATTCAAAAGTTTTTTTAATTGAAGTTGGAGCAGCTTCAATTTCTCGTTCTGCTTCTTGTAAAGAATCAATATTTGAATCTGCTTTTTTTTGTGTTGGAGCAGCTTCAATTTCTCGTTCTGCTTCTTGTAAAGAATCAATATTTGAATCTGCTTTTTTTTGTGTTGGAGCAGCTTCAATTTCTCGTTCTGCTTCTTGTAAAGGGTCCATTATCATTTTATTTTTTTGTTATTTTATATGTTTTATTAAAAAACATAATTGTTTTTAAAGTTGCAACCATAAGTATTGGAGATAAAACATATCTTTTTGTTTTTTGATGTGTTTTAAAACTCATTCTTGCTGATTCTAATATTGTTTTTTTATATATATAACTTTATTTTCATTGTGTCTATTAATCACACAATTATAATGTTCTCCACATATCATGTATTTAAATGATGGTTGTACAATTTCGTTTTCGTTAAAATCTCTTTTATATGTTTCAATTATATTCATTAAGTAAATAAACTTCCTTGTAATTTGTATAATAAAACTGCTCCTATAACAAAAAGAGAAATCCATATTTCCGTGGCTTCATTTGTAAACATTTTTAACCTTTTTAACCTTTATTAATAATCGTATTCATACAATACCCACCCACGACCAGAAGATGTACCATTTCCTTCTAATTGCATATCGAGACCTGTAATATCTGCAAAGGAATTTGTATTAAAGTCTTGACAACCTCCAACTGCTGATTGTATTTGATCTGGACTATTCAAAGCATTATAAACAACTCCCATAGCATCATAGTTAGCAAAGAATCCATAACCATTAGTTGCTCTCCATGGTCGTAAAGTTATTTCTCCGGATAAATTACTTGTTTTGGCAGAAGATGTATTAGAATTTGTTGATTGAACTAACCTACAATAAGTAGAAGATGTAGAATAAGTATTCCCTGCAAAAAGATTACCATTACCCACAAGCCAATAATTTAAAATGTTACTAAAATAACTGCCCCCTCCACTTGTACAGTCTCCTTGTTGTGGTCTCCAATAGTTACTATCTCCAGACAAAGCGACATTATAGCCACCACCATTAAATATTAATTTATAATTTTTGGTTTTATCTAATGTATGTTGTCCATACCAACAAATCATTTCCATACCTGTATAAGTTGATGAAGCAACAGTACTACCTTGTGCAACAATTCTTGAATCTGGAGAACCTCCAGATGGTGTATAATATTCTAATGCAGTACCACCAGAATTAACTCTAATTTCTTGTAATGCTGTTCCTGGTGTTATGTCAGTAGTAATATCAAGATCACTTGCAGTAACTTCTCCTGACACATTGGTTTTTAGAGGAGTTGAAGCTGTAAGCGTTAATGGATAAACGTTGGTTGTTGTTAATGCTCCCGCTCCATCGGTTGCTACGCTTTTACTAGCTGTTAAACTTGGAACGCCGGTTATTGAAGAATATTCTAAAGCGGTGGCACCGGAATTAACAGTTAAAACTTGTCCGGTAGTTCCTACGCTTAATGGATAAATGTCGGTTGTGCTATATGCTCCCGTTCCATCGGTTGCCATTATTTTAGAAGCTGTTAAAGTTGGCACGCTTGGAATATCACTTGTTAAAGCTATTGTTCCGGTTGCGTTTGGAAACGTATATGTTTGATTAGATGTATTATTTGTGGCAGATAATGTGCCTTTATAATTAGCACTATTAATGGCAATTTCGTTGGAAAATTCGTTTGTATCTCCAATGGCACAAGTAGACTGGGCATTTAAACAAGGGGTATTTGTTGCGGACGCCACATACCCAATTGCCAAAATACTTATAAACAATGCCAAAGTCCCTGTATTTATTGGAATATATAAACTTTTAATTTTTTCTTTTATGCGTTGCATTTTTATCTCCTTTTTAAAATATAGCTTTACACATTGCAAGACCAACAAACACTCCAATTAATAATGCTATAAATAGCATTATTAATCCTTGTGTTACATTTTGTTTTGTTGCTGGGTCTAAATTAATTTTTTTATTTTCTTTCATTATTATTATGATCTTTCGTACCATTGATAAGAGGAATATAAGCCAAGAAATAACAAAAACCAAATTATAATAAATTCCGGCGCCAACATTCCTTGAATTGCTCCTATTACTAAAGGTACACTAGCACCAAACAAAGATATAGGAACGGATTTAAATAACCACCATATGCCAAAAGCAAACACTAATCCAAAAGCTGATAACCACAAACTATACCAAGCGTTGTCCGGCATATTCATATTACTTGGCGGGGCTAAAAAGCTATTCCCAAAAAAATTACTATTCCCAACAACTTTGTTTGATGGGTTACTAGAACCATACCATCTTCCGGCAATATCTGCCATTGATCTTGTAAAAATCGTGGAACCGCTGGATGCGGATTGTGTGATTTCAGAAGCGTTAACAGATAACCCGGTTTGTGATCTTACAAAATTATAAACTAAATTATGAGAATTTACGCTGCCTGATATGTCGTTAACTGTTCCGGCATAATTTGGGTTGGATGCGGATGTTTGCGTAATATTATTTGGATTAAAACCATACATTGCCTTTGATTCGGATAAAGTTGCGGACGTGTATTCTTTAAAATTAATTAATCTTATTATGCCCGTGGAAAAATAATTAGAGTTTAAACTTAATGTTGTATCAAAATTTGTGCCAATTCTTACATCTTGTGTATTTGTAGCCATTGTCCCGCTGCTAACTGAAGGAATTCCATTATTAACGGAAGTTTGAATGGTAGAACCATTAAAAATACAGTTAAATAAAATGTTTAAATTTGTGTTTGTGTGTAATTTCTCGGAACTATATGCGGACACTCCGTCGCCTACTGTACATTTAACTCCAGATTGGGTCCCGCTTGAATTTCTAATATATTCTAATTTAAACCCTGTATTGTTTTGATCGTCAAATTTATCAATTAATGTATGTGTTGAAGCTGTTAAAGATGTGCTTAAATCTTGTATTTCAACGCTTAAATCAAATTTACTAACATTAAAATCATTGTGATTGGATATAAATCCGTAATCTGTTTGGAAAAAATACATTCCTTGATTTCTTTGTTTATCTGCTGCACCCAATAAAATTGTCATTTGATTGGAATTAGGTTGAATTGTTGGGAATATATACCATTGATTGGAGGAAACGCTGTTAATATCTTGATAAAAAATATCATGTTCGGTTGCCAATGAACCTTGATACGCATACGCACTCCAGCCAAATTTATCTATATAATTATTGGATTGCCAATTGGTCATGTCTACGTTTTCCAATAATACTGGATAATATGGTTCGGATTCTCCGGTTGTTGTTTTATTAACGTTTAAAGTGAATTTATAACAATAATCATTAACAGTTGCGGCGTTTAATTTGCAAATTGTTGGCATTGAGAAATAATAAGTAAATGCAAACAATAACAATATTAACGCAATAACGTGTTTATTAATTTTTTTTGGATATTCTCTTTGTTTTAATGCAAAATAATGTAACATTTTTAACCAATTCCTTTAATAAAAGAAGTAATAGCTGAAAATCCACTTCCGGCGGCATTAACAAACCTTGCAAATAATTCTGCCGATTTATACAAAAGTATAAAAATGGCCGGCAAAGCCAAAATTAAAATAAAATATCTTACCAATACATATGGTAAAGGAGCGTCCTTAGATTGAATTTTAGAAGCGTTAATATAACATTCGCCGGTTGGCGAATTTAATGGATTTCCTAATGAATCATAACCAGGGTCTCCGTCGGTAGATTTTTTACAATCAGACCACCAAGAATAATCCAACGTTAAAGTTTGGAATAATAACTTAGCAAACCCAAACATAGTACCCGTGGCATCCGTCAAAAAGGAAAAACCACTCATAAAAGAGTTCTCTTTTTGTTCCTCTGTTTGCGTAGTTGTTCCTACTGTGTCAATATCTGACATTTGAATGTCTATCATTTGATTTATTAATTCGTCTTGACTGTTTGGATTGCTATTATATAAATTTCTATCTATGGTTCCAAGGATTGAAATAATAAGATAGGGAACAAAAAGAGTTGCCATTAATTTTCCGCTCATTTATTCGGCACTCCTTCTTATCCAATACCAAGACCCAATTAAAATTGTTAAAGATATGCTAGTAAATAAAAGCGGAATACTTAATCCGCCAACAAACATTGCCGGCAACAACATAATGGCAAACGCACTAAAGGAAAAAAATGAATTTTGGGTTGCCATAAATGAAGCCGCTGCGGCAAGTAAACCAATAACAATAAATATAAAAGCACCTCCCCAGCCGGCAGAATCAAACCCTAAATATTCAGAGGATATATTTCTCATATCTTCGGTAATACCAGAATTTGCAGCGTCTATATCCAATTTTTCTTGGAAATTACTACTTACTCCACTAGGAGTAAAACCATCATTTGGAAAAGAGGTTCCCAATTCAAACACGGAATTTCCATTGCTATCTTGTGCAATTCGTCCAATGCCTTGTAACGATTCTTGTAAAAATGTAACTCCGGTGGGAGTTACTTTCCCTTGATTATTCACTAAAGTATTTATGGGCAATTTTAATGCGGACTCTAAATTATACATAATTCCAGACCCTCCAGAAATAAAAGCGGACAATCCTTCGGACCCGTTTGATCTGTTTTGAATATTAATACATTGATTAGGAGTTTCTCCTAAGTTGTTTGAAGTGGCAAAAAAATAATCCGTGTTGTATTTTAAACACACTTTTGCCGGCAATTTAGGAGCATAAAAGCCAAATCCGTCGGATTCGTTTGAACCAGCTGGTGCCTCTGCGTATAATCCCATTAATCCGTTTCCTATTCTAGGTATTTTTGGATTTTGTATATGTATTTGTCCATTTCCTGTACAATTTGGCAAAGAACCGGACGCCACACATTCCGTTACTTCTGCATAAACACGCCCGTTTAACAAAGAAAAAGGAAAATCTGGGTTGGGCGGCGTTAATTCACACCCACTTGGATTTTCTAAATATTTTATATTGCACCAACCGGAATCTGGAGTTTCATCATAAAGTAATTCATATCTTAATAAAACAAAATAATCTTTTGTATACGGACTTGCAATATTATTAAATGCGTATGCCTCGTATATTTTCATAATTGGAATTTCATCAATTGGAACAGGAGTTGGAGTTGGAACAGGAGTTGGAGTTGCTGCAAATAAAATATTATTTTCTTCTTTATAAAAAGAAGCAATACACAATAATATTAATAAAAAACTAGCTATTGAAATATATTTTTTTTTTAATTTTGTTAATGTGTTCATTTATTTTTGTAAAATTCTTGTGGCTCTTACTATTGCAAATAAAAAAAATGTGGCGGCTAAAGAATACATTAAATAAATAAATAAGGGAGTACCGCTTGTGTTAACGTTTGTTTGCACGTCTTGAGTTAAAATTAATACACTTACTCCCGCTAATATTAAAAATGGAAAACTCAAATTTATCTCCTAAATGTTTTTCTTATTGCTTGTCCAAAACGTTTACGTTTTGATTTCCCTTTATAATCTCTATCTTGAATTAATCGCAATTGTTTTTTAGCGGTTTCGGATTTAGATGTTTCTCTTTGAAATTTTTGTTCCTCTTTTTGTGTTAATCCAATTAATTTGGCTCGTCTTTCTGCCTTGTCGGCTTCTGATTTAGATTTTAAAAATTTTTCTAAAGGGTCTTTGCGTTGTTTATATTTTTTAAATCCTTTTTTTAAAACAGAACCGCCACTTCCGGCAGCTTCTTTAACTTCTCCAAAAAAACTTTTTGGCTTTTCTTTTTTTGATCTTTTTGCCAATTTGCGTAATGTTTTTATTTGTTGTTTTAATTTAAGATTTTCATCCTCTAATTTTTGTTCATATGGCGTTCTGCCATATTTTGTAACCATTTTTATCTCCTAAACTTTTTATTGGTTTTATAACCTTTTAATTTAGTTTTTAATCTTTTAATTTTTGAATCTATAATTTTTTCACCCATTAAAGCTGCTTTTTTTCCGTCTTTTTTTAACGTTTGCAATTCTTTAATTTGTTGTTTGTATAATGCTTTTGGCATTTTTTTGTCCTTTTTTGTTTTGTTTGTTTGTAAGTAACATTTTTTAATGTTTGATTTTAATTATGTTACTTACAAACAATTTACGCTTTAACTATCGTTGCTTTATCGTTTTTAGTTTTTAGCCGCCACGAAAGCAATAGTTCCAGCCACACCAACTCCACCAATTACTGCTACCAAAGGTAGGAGTTTTATTATTGCCTCCACGTCGGTATATGCTTGTGCATTGGCCGCCTGTGCTGCGGTTGTGGTACTTGTTAGAATCGTTGGCAAGATGGCTAAAAATGCCACCAGGACTACTACGGCCATGATTATGGCTACTATTTTGTTTGTACTCATTAAAAATTCCTTACGTTATTTTTATCGTCTTAAAGAGGTTGCAACAAACATTAAAGCCACGCCAATTCCAGCAATTGAAGTAATTAAAGGAAAAATGTTTAATAATGAAGCGGTTGCCCCGTCCCCAGTATTTGCGGCCTCGGTTGCTGCGTCCGTTGAGGAATTAATTAAAATTGGCATTATTAATAAAAAAGCTACTAATAATCCAATCATTATCATTATTCCACCAAGTTTTAAAGGATTCATATAAAAATAACTTACTATTTAAAATTTTTATAACTAATTAGGAAAAATTATTCCTTAAGTTAAACGATAAACCAACTCCCACGACCAGGACAATCAACGCACCAAAAACAACCAAAAAATTAAATCGTTTTAAAACAGAATCTAAATTTGTGGAATTTGCTACTGCACTATCAACCTTAAAATAATCAATAGTAAAAATATAGCTTGTGGACGGCGATAATCCGGAAATTGTAACGTCCAAAAGATTAGTTCCCAAAGTAGAATTTGCCGTCCTTGTAACACTTGAAGGAGAGGTTTCCTCAACTGTCCAATTTGGGTTTGTTGGTTGATAAGCTGATTTGTTGGATAAAACTACAGTACACGTGGTTGCGGCTGCACCAGTGGTACACCCTAAGCCGGTATCCTGTTGAGAATCTGTCCTTAAAGCATTTACTTGTTTACTAATTGGTAGGATTAATACTGACAAAACGAAAAACCCAAAAGCTACAACAATTAGTCCAAGAATACCTTTTTTAATCAAATTAGGTCACCTATTCTAATTTGGGAATTTCCTTTTGTCATTACTAATTATCGTCAAATAATTCTTGAAAGTCAAAATTTCCTTTATCCCAGTTCCCTCTAGTTTTAACCGGTTTACTGAAATATCTTACAAAATCTCCTAATTTTTTTATTTCCCAATCCACTCCGGTAATTTTTTTTATTGTCATAATGTTTAATTTTTTATCGTTTTTGGTTTTTAGATGTTCGTATATATCATCAAATATTTGATCTTGGATTTTGTTTTCGTGCATTAAATTAACATCTTTTTTATTAATTTGTTGAGATTTAATAATTCTTGTTGTGTCATATGCTCCCCAAAATTCTTTTAAATTATCATAAAAAAACCTTCTTCTATGCCCTGGATTTGTATATGTGCCTGTTTGATAAACCCAAGTTACTCCAGCTTCTTTGCCTTTTTTCTTTCTTGCAACCGTTACATATCCAACTATATCGCATTGCATTTTTAAACGTTTGTCCACCTCTTCATTCTGGCCGGCTCCCATAATTGTTAATCCAATTTTTCTCATCATAACTATCCAATGACTAAATAAAATATTGCCATAACTCATGGCTCCATATCTATTATCTTGTATGCTTGCTATTTCATCAATTAATACCAGTCCATTACTCATGTGAGTTTG
>VTLG01013322.1_pt1 | contig 18053 bp, 19 predicted proteins | sample 4694571 | NCBI WGS metagenome assembly VTLG01 (sample SAMN12604809, study PRJNA352737) | marine metagenome | biome: ENVO:00000447; feature: ENVO:00000209|ENVO:00000569|ENVO:01000036; material: ENVO:00002151; isolation source: viral sequences binned using virsorter ... | reverse complement strand
ATGAGAAAATGGAACACCACAAGTTGATATGGTCCTCCGTTATAGAGCCACTCGTCGACGGTTGCAGCTTCCCAGATTGGGTAGAAGTGAAGACCGATTGCGTTAGATGACGGTACAACGGCTCCTGAGATGATGTTGTTTCCATATAAGAATGAACCTGCTACTGGTTCACGAATCCCGTCAATATCGACAGGAGGGGCAGCTATGAAAGCAATGATGAAACAAGTTGCTGCAGCAAGTAGACATGGAATCATTAAGACTCCAAACCAACCAACGTAAATACGATTGCTAGTAGAAGTAGTCCACTCACAGAACTCGTCCCATCCCTTCAAAACACTGCCACTTCTTGTTAAAGAAGAAGAAGTCATTTAAGTAATAGTACGATTGAACTTGTAAGATGAGAGACTTATCCCCATGGTCTCGGTTTGGGGTATTTATAGAGTCAACAAAGACTCAGACCTAATGTTAGCAATTCGGGATATTAGCTATCTCTATCAGCCATATAAGTTTTAATTACCTCTTCATGCCATCGCAAATTCCACATCAATTTCATCGTATTTAACACCAAGATACCCGTCATCCATTGTCACTACAGCATGAGGAGCAGTCTCTAATAGTTCCTGTGCCATTACTCCTTGATATCTTCTAGATTTAGGTTCTCCTTTGTAGTTCCACTCATAAATTGAATGTCCTTCTGGGGATTTGTCGATATAAGTAATATTTTCTTTTAGTTGTATGTCACTTTTCACGCCACCATCAGAACCTGCACTGCTGGCTGTACCTGATCCTCCTGACTTGCCCACGCCTCTACCTCCTGTCCTGCCTCTGTTGCGGTTTTTAGAAAAATCACTAGAACTTAAACCACTCTCTTCGGGGAAATAACAATCGCTTGGAATACTCTCATGCTTATCACTACTTCTCGTAGTTCTGCACTTACCGAATGCTCTTGCCCAATCCTCTGGAGTAGTGGCTGGGTTATATTTCATTCTTGCTTTTAATTCGACATCTGTCATAGGCTCACCTCCATATAACTTTTCAGTGAAAAGCCTACCTGGAGTTTTTTCAGGCTCCGTATCTTCTTCTATTGGATCTGGATCCGTTATAACCTCCTCTTCTTCTTCTTTCTTTTTCACATCCCTCCATAAACCATCTAAATCCCTGTCAATAGCTTCCCAATCTGCGACAGGAAGACTACTAACAAAAGAGGGGCCAGATCCCATCAAATCGTCTAAGGATTTAACAGGTGGTACGCTTGCATATCTCATTTCTACATTGTAGACACAAAAAATCCACCACCCTTACAGGTAGTGGATTCTTGTGTTTCTTATTTAGCCTTCTGAAACGAGAAGCTTGCTACGTAGTTGCTCTGGAGTAGCTGAACTCAAAGCCTGCCATGCAGCTGCTGGGTTCTTATCACTCAAGTTAGAGAACTCTGCCCAGAAGTCTCCATTCTGAGGAGCTTGTACGCCTGGATTAGGCATATCGATCTGAGGACGCTGGAACTGCTGAGTTGGAGTTTGTCCGACAGGGGCTTGAGGAGCAGGAGCTTGGGGAGCAGGAGCCTGAGGAGCAGGAGCCTGAGTAATTCCCATCTTTGCTTCGTTCGCTGCAACTTCTGCTGCTAGACGATCTTGAGCTATCTCTACAGGATGAGGACCATTAGGACCGAAGAACTCATTAACGTACTCAGAGAGTAAGTCAGGGTTAGTCAGCATTGTATGGTATGCAGCATTGTCTGCGGCTGCAGCATCAACAACTTTCTTAGCTCCTTCGATATTCTTGGCTAAGCCATTAATTCTTTGGAACGCTTCCTGAGTTTGATTTGCCTGCTGAAGAAGTGCATCCTCAACGGTGCATGCATATCTATTTAAAAGTGCTGGTGCTTCTGCTCCGAAGTGCTGAAGAACTTCAAGACTTTCGTTGCTGACGTTGTCTAGATACCCGTCTCCGCTTTGTGTTGCTCCTTGCTGTGTCGAGGGCTGCGCCTGTACCTGCTGGGTCGGGGAGTACGCCGGCGTTGCTTGGGGCTGATAAGTCTGCATCCCCGAAACGGACGGAGCCGCTTGGTATTGCTGAACCTGAGAGGGAAAGCTGCTTGTCTGCGGTTGTTGTGGGGTCGGAGTTGAGTAAGCTGCCTGGGGCTGGGAGGTCTGCGTTGCGCTCAAACTGTCGCTGAGGCTCTTGAACGCCTCCTGCCATGGATTGACCTCCTGGACCGGAGCCTGTGGCTGGGGTGCCTGAACCTGGGGTGCCACCGCTTGAACCGATGGTTCCGAAGGTGTCTGGTACGAAACTTGGGCGGTCTGGGCCGGAGCTTGCTGGTAAGCCGCGTTCGGAACGGGCGCGCTCGATGGTATCGAGTTCTGCTGGGTCGCCGGAGCCTGTTGTGTCTGAATACTGTCCTGCATAAGTTAGTTCTCTCTTTAAAAATTCGAATGCCCTATAGACGTAGGGTGTTAAGTCAAGTTTAGGATCTGCCAAAAGCGGTAGATCTGGGGCCTGAGGATGAGGGGTTTGACGCATGTCATTTATCAGCGCCAAGAATTGTCCAATACTGCTTTGTGTGGCTTGAGCCATTCTAAATGGATAGCCACTAAGCATTGCACTTCTCTCTTCGTCTGTCTTATCAGGGAAGAGGTAACGCAACGCTTCGATGCTGTTAACACCGAGTTCTTGTAGGTTACGAACCACAATACTTGAATTCAGTATATCCTCTGTGCCGTCCTCAAAGACTGGACCCTTCCATCTCCACTCAATCTTCCTGTTGCCGTCGGGGATTAAACCGACAACACCCGGAGGAAGTTCAGTGGACTGGACTGCTTCTCGGATGGCTAATTCTAGTTGTTCGTCGTATGCTTTCTCTTGTTCTTGGAAAGCTCCTACCGCCATATCATAGTCTTCGCCTGGTTGGAAATTCTCTTCAATAGGTGGTGCCGGCCTTTTCATCCCTATAGCCATGGCAAAGGAATCACGGAAGATTTTTTCTTCGTGATAAATAATTAAACCAAATAATTTACATAATCCGTACGTCAATAACCCCTTGCATCGACGTGTAGCCGTTGTAGCTGCTCGACCATATAAAGATTTAATTTCGTAGGCTGTTGCTCCAGAACTAATTCCTAGTTCATCCACTCCGCCCATTGCGGTTCTTAATTCCTCTCGATATTGACGTGCATATAAATTCTGATCACCAGAAACGGCATCAGGAGTTAAGTAAACAGCCCGGTCAGTCGGTTCAACATTGGCAATGATCCGAGGAACTTTCAAGGATCCACCACCACCACTTGGTCCAGGCTCACTTACGCGAGTCGATGGTCTGCTTGCTGAGTAGAATCCTGCTTGGGAACTAATTGTTGGTCTTAAACCTTCTTCAGATCCTGATTCAACTAGATCATGTTTAGGTCTACTAGAAACTAAAGTTGGATTACCAAAGAACGTAATGTTTGTACGAATATTTTTAACTAAGTCATCATGTAATACAATCTGCTCAGACAACCAATCAAAATCACCTGTTGCGTCCATTCCTGTAGAACGCATTGTGTTAAAGGCTTCAACCGCAGGGATAAATCCAAGACTGTTGACCAAAGTCCTTGTTTGATTAGGAGACCAAGTAAAGCTGTTAGTTTGTCCTGCCTCGAAAGAAGGTCTTTCAGTCGTAATTGATTCTTTGATCGTATCGCGTCTAACTTGTAACTTGACATATCTTGTGCTGCCATTATCCGCTGTAGGTATAGCTAGCGCTCCTGTACCACTACGCACAGAGAAAGAATAAATCAGTTCAATCTCTTCTAACTGAGACTGAGCGTCATAATAAGCTCTGTAGTTCTCTTTGCTGAACCACATCAACCTATATGTATCGTCTACAGGTCTGAAATAAAATAACCCTTTACCATCTAGTAAGAAATCATCAACAATTCCTTCTAACCTGCTATCAATTTCATTCTCTTCAACTAATTGTTGAACGAATATTTTTCTAAAACCAAATGTGTCTTGTGCAGGAAAGAACTCAATTCCTTGTCTCAGCATGAAAAGCTTCATCTGAGCTAAGTGACTATTGACAACCATCGTGTCAGTGCCACTGCTTCCATCACGCTTCCTAGCAGCTTCTAGGATCTGACGGTATCTCTCGTTAGATGGGTTACTCATTTCTTAATCTTACTGCCATTGGATCTGAGCACCGCCTCGTTTCATGAGACCTTGCACCACGATATTTAAAGCATCAGCACAATCATCATGTGATGCGTGACCGAAATTCACCACCTCGTCAACCATGTAAGAAAAATCTCTGTATTTATTGAAGATAATCTTCTTGCCTTGGAATAAACCGATAATTCCTCTAAGACGAGCGAGTTTATCGCCACGAAAACCCTTGACAGGACTCACAGTTAAATTATACAGCTGCCATTCATTGAAAAGAATTCGTTTTAAATCACCTTCAAAACTTTTCTGATAAGCAACAACCTCAGGCCATATAACAACAGGTGATTCAGTCTTGAAAAATTGTCCTTCATCATTCATTCCAAGTAAATTCCATTCGACTAATAATTCTGCTAAAGCCTCTATTTTCTCAATATTCCCCATTGATCTCATTCTCTTGTAATCAATGATATAGACCTTATCTTCTACTCTCCCAGCTAAAACAAAAACAGTCCAATCATTACGTTCACTCATCCCTGCAGACAGGTCAATACCGACACCAATCGTGTCGTAAGTATCAGGAACTTCTCCTTTGATAAATAACTCTGGAGATAAACCAAGTTCTGTTGTCTTGATTGGTTGATTTAAATACTGATAAGAAAAAGCAATTCGATCTTCCGATTGAAGTTTTAATAAATAACCTACCGACCACATTGTTCCCCAGTAAGACTTAGGGGTTCCATTGTCGTCGTAACTTAAAGCTTGTTGAGTTATAACTTTCCATCCTCTCTTCTCACAGAAAATCGTTGTAAATAAATCATCAAAGTGGAAACGAGTTCCTAGTGCGATGGCTCTTGCACCCTGGAACATAGTAGGAACAATGACGTTAGTCCAGTTCGATTCCATCTCTCTTCTTATATCTGGATTAGCAATCGCAGCAGCACTTTTAATTGCGTCATCAACAATAATCAAAGAACTTCGTTTGGAAGTAATTGTTCCCTTTAGTCCTGCACAAGCAACAGTAAAAGCATCTTCTCCTCTTATATCTACTCCTGCATGTTCAAAATCAATCGACCATAATTCATCACTCGTTCGATGCTTAGATAATCGAACCTTAGGAAAAACCTCTTGATATTCTTTATTGGATATCAAATTTTTAATTGCTGCACTTTTATTTCGTGCAACGTCCACGTTATAAGAAACATAGAGAGTTCTTAAAAGTTTCCCTGCTTCCGCATGCCTACCTATCAGCCATGCTATTAATAGTCCTATCACAGTAGACTTGGCACTACCTCGTGGACTTAGTAGACAAGTATTGGGACCCGCTATATCGAGCAAATGCTCGTTACTTTCTCCAGTTAGTATCTGTTTATGCCACTCCCGCATGTGCTTTGCGGGTTTCTTGCCCATTAATTCGCAAAAATAAGCAAAATTATTCCTAGCCTTTAGAACGTGAGGTGGGGTGACGACAGCTTCTGGTTTCGCCTTAATCGATTGTGCTGCTAACTGAGCACTACGTCTACGTGCAAGAGATATAGAAGCATTAGGCATAAAGCTAGTCTAAGTGTTATTCACTATGAAGACAGGATGATTCTCTCTTTCTTCTTCCATCCTTTTCTCTCCACCCATTGATTAAATTCAGCCTTTGCTTCTGGGGTCATGTAACCAAAGAACAAATTCAATGCATGTTTTAGGGAATAATTTTTATCTTCAAATTTATCTAACTCTAGGCCACCATGCAGCGCACAACAAGCATCTAGAAGATCATAGATAGGTATCGGTACACGAACATTCTCTTCCTCTTTCTTCACAACACCTCTAATTCCAACTAGTTCAACCTATCAGCTTCTCTTCACCTTGTCGACTATCTGATCAATCACATTAACGTCTAGACCTAAGAAAGGTGGAATAATCCCTAAGATCCTTAATAAACCATCCAAGAACAATGCTAAACAAAGGAAACCCAAAATCATACTAATAATCGTTGCATTCCGATTATGTTTTTTCATCGATAATTCATCAATTGCTCGTGCTTTTGCTACGGCATCATCCAACAGAAGATCTACTTCTTCCTTGGTGTAACACAAGTGCGGCAAGATTTCCCTGATTTTTTCTTCCGTCATCTAATTGCGATGAACTTCAGATTAGATTACTTCTCCTCGGCTAAAGCTGCCCAAACAGATTCGTAAGCTAATTCAAGAGCATTAACGACATCATCATTACCCTTGAATATTGATTTTAATTCACGCATCACTTTGTCAGCACCCGCCAATACTAAACCTCGACGATCTGTACCTCTTGTCATCTTTTCTACCTCGACAACATGACCTCTTAATTCTTTAGATAGATGAGCAATACGAGTGGCTGCAGCATCTGGTTTCACAATATCAGCTTGTACTTGCTGTCTTAAATAATCGATGTCAGCTTCTAATTTGACAATCTCAGCCAACATTAATTCACGTCTATTGAGTTTTGGGTAATTCTGAAGTACCCATTTATCAAGAGCAGTAAAACCACCTGTATAACCTAAAACATTTGCGTAAAGCCATATTTCATAAATTGAATATGTATTCTCTACGTAAGTCGTAAATGCTTCTCTTCTGTCTTGCTCTAAAGATACGAGAAAGGAATGAACAGGTCCTTCTGTTTTAACTACCATTTTTATACGAGTCTACAAGTTCCCCTAGGATTTTTCAGAAAATATCAACCAAAAAATCTTGCGCCTGAAGAACGAATAGCTCCCCGAGCGTCTGCTCTCATTTTTCTCTCTTCGTTGTATTTATCTCTTTGTGTCTTACGATCTTCCTCTCCTTCTGTCTTAGCTTGCATTCTGTTCTGCAAACCTTGACCCATGTAATTCATTCGTGTTTGAGAACCTTCCTCTTGAGCCTGCAGTCTCTTCTCTTGTCCTGCTACACGAAGAGTTCTTCTGTCTTGGTCACCTATTACCCCTAGCTGTCTGTCGCCTAATCTGCCTTGCTCACGCATTAAAGTTCTAGCTATATCTCCTTCTCCTGCCATTAACTTCAAGGTGTTTCCTGTATGAAGGTTATCCATCATACCTGAATACCTTGCCATATTATTTAACTGATCATTCTGATATTGAGAAGCTAACCCCATGCGAGCCAAGGTATATCCAAGATCTAAATTCGCACCAGAAATATAAGCTCCAATAGTTTCATTACCAGGATTAGCTAATCCCCAAGAAGTAAGAGCACCCATTCCTTGGTTAACCATACTGGCACCAGTATTTTGAGGAACGTAATTTTTCCATTGGTCGACCGCTTGCTGCCCTTGCTGGCCAACTCTACTGATGCCGCTATTAGCTGCTGAACTCATGAGACGTCTAATTGACTACTAATGAATTCAGTCTACCTAATTCCTGTTCTACCTCCTCCTCCAGTCCTATTCTTGTATTCGTCTGACCTGCGGATATTATCAATCACCTGTTGCTTGGTTTGCTGACCGGAAGCAACTGCCTTAGCCCAGTACGCTTTACCCTCTTTGTCTGCAGGGCGTCCGAGATTTTGTTCATAGGCTTTATCTAACCAATCACCCTTAGGAGGAGTTCGTGTACCAGCACCGGAAGCAATACCATCTGAAGGAGGAATGTACGGTCTAGCAGGTTTTTCTGGCCTAGAAGGTCTTCTTTCTGGATCTCTACCTAGAGGTTTTTTGGGTGCTCTCTCCTCTCTTTGGATAGGACCGCGATCTTGTTGCCATTGCCTACTCCTCTCTTGTGCTTCTTTCTTTCGTTCAGCAGGTCTAGATGGAACGCTAGATTCTAATCTACCTCTTTCTTCGTTACGTTTTTCACCGAAACGAGTTAAAGGTTCTCTAGTTTCTTCCCAGAATCTCTTCTGATTAACACGATGTTCTTCCTCTGAAGGCTCATATCCATCGGCATATCTAATACTGACGGCTCTATAATCCTCATCTCCTACACCCGAAGGAACAGGAGTAGGTCTGCTAGCTCTGTAGTCTTCCGACTCTGGAGAAGCTTTGATATTCGCAGCGACTTGGTCTAAGCTTTGATTACCAGAACGTACTTGATCTAACCAATATTGAAATCCTTCTTCATCTGCGTCCCTTCCTAGATAATCTTGATACATACCAGCTATGGCTGCTTCGTCTTTCGGAAGCTTAGGACCAGGGTCACCGTGAATAGGAGGTGTATCTCCTATAGGAGGCTTAGGAAGTAACGTCTTGTTATGAGAGAATAATCCTTCGCAAATATAGGTATGAGCATCCTCAACGGTGATCTTAACGACCTTTTCGTCACCAGTATATTCAGCTGAAATAAAGGCAACCTCTCCGTCATATAAAGAGACTCTCTCTCCGGAACCTAACTCCTTAATAGAAACCCAATCTTCCTTATCTTCGGAATAAAGCTTATGACTCGCGGAACATCTAATTTCGTGGTCATCGCTAAATTTAACAAGATAAACAGGCTGCTCATGGAAACTTACATGAGTAACCTCGTAGTCACCACTCTCAAAAGTTGTCTCGTGCATCGTATGCACTTTGTCACCAACTTGGAGTTCCCCTGCAAAAATCAAGCTTTTATCAGCTAGCAAAATTTGCTGGTCAGGAGTAGGACATCCTTCCCAAGGTGGTGGAACATCAGGTCTAGGTGGTCTAGGTCCAGGGATAGGTGGTCTTGGCTCAGGACCAGGAATAGGTGGTCTTGGCTCAGGTGGTCTTGGTCTAGGTGGTCTTGGTCCAGGTGGCTTTGGTCTTGGACCTGGTATTGGATAAGGTCGTATCTCGTCTTCAGGAGGACGAGGTAAACCCGGTTGCACAGGAGGTCTAGGATCCCCTGGACCAAATTGATCGTCACCACGCCATCTAGGTGGTTTACGACCTCCTCTATCATCTGGCCACCCTCCTGGAGGAGGACCAATTCTAGTATCAAGTCCACCCGGCGGACGACCCCCCTTACCTCTTTCTTCAGGGGTTGAGTCTTCCCAAGTTACAAATGGTTGGCCTGGACCTCTTTGATGTCTGTCGTCTACTCCATCACCATCCTTATCCACCCAATCCATGGTGAAATTGGAATCAGGATCTGCTCCAACACGACTACCGTATCCGGATCTTGGAGATACTGGATCGATATTATCTGGAGGTTCAACAGGTTTGATTAGTCCGGGTCTTCCTCCTATTGGTTGAGGTACATCTACGTCTTCCCCTGGTAAGTTAGGCCATCGTTGATCTGGTGGAGGAGAAGGTTCATTTCTGATTCGTTCCCACTCTTCATCACTAATCCATTTGTCATCACCTGGCTGCTGAGGATCCCATCTTTCCTCGACGCCATAACCATGATTAAAACCTATCTGATTACCTTTGCCGTCATATATAGGACTTTTCTGCTTGTTATAAAAATCTAAAAAATCACCTATGAAATTATCTTCTCCACTTAATCCTTGAGGACTATTCTGCACAACAGAGTTACCACGCTTTCTAATTCTGTCGAGTTCTTCTTGGTAATAACTAGTATCGGCTAGGCCATCGATGGGCTGCTGAGATGCAAAAGCTGCCATGTTGGTGTAACTACTGTCTTAACGTCTATCCTTTCTATCTTAGTCAGAAGTTAATCAGACAAGATCATGGCGGTGCCTAATACACCTTTTATAACGTTATTTATATTGGCTTGCTTTCTTTGTAGTGCAAGTTGGTCGTTTATAGGTTGGTTAGCTTGCTGTATTAAGTTCTGGACATGTTTCATCCTTACAGCGTTTTCACCATATTTCATTTCGTACTCCCGTGGAGTATAAAATTTCCCAGTTTCTTTATTCATTCCTAACTCTTGCAGAGGCGTCGCTTCATATACTTGGTTTGCTCTAGCTTGATTTAGCTCAGCCTGCCTATTATTGATGTCTAAGCGGTCTCCTTTCCTTAAGTCAAGAATCCCTGTTTCCTCATTGAATTGATTGTTAAGATTGATTCTATTATCGCTTTGGTTTGGTATGTACTCTGAATTAAAACCTAAAGATTCAACAGCATTAATTGCATTTTTATTCTGTAAAACTGCTCTATCGAAATTATCTCCTACTTCCAACTCGTTAAAGGCGTTCTTCCATGCTTGATCTTGGATAGGCATGGAAGAACTACTCCTAAGATCAAACATACCTCCTAATTGATCAATAGAATCTCCTTGTATGGCTCCTGATTCAATTAAAGGATTTAAAACTTGTTTTTGGAATTGGCGGTTAGCACGGCTATTCCTAAAAGAGTCAATACCTAATAGCTCTGTTACGTCGAAAAGTCCGGTTGATCTAGGAGCATATTTATCTACAATCGCATTTCTTCTATCGGTTAATAGCTTTTGCAGGATGGCTTTTTGGTCGTCGGCACTCAACTCTTGTCCTTGAACAAGAGACTTGTCGGTCACAACATTAGACATTATTCTTCTAGTTTCGACAATATAACTATTTTAATCTTAGCTAGTTGGAAGATTTAGAGTTTTATCTAACTCGAGTCCTAGGTGCTCGGCTATTTTTTCATTGTATGTCTTTTGTATTGCGTTCTGCAGACCAATAGCATTACCATTCGCTAAATTCGGATTACCTATTGGCTGAGTATCGAACATACTGCTGATAGCTTTTAATTTATCAAACAACGTAGGACCCTTATACATTAATTTTGTTCTTTCTAGTGCTGCTTCATTATTTATGTGAGCAAGAGTTAAAGCACTTTTGTCCTTCATTGCTTGCACGGTGAGGGCTTGACCTAGTGCTGCATTGGAGTTTAGAACATTATTCATCATGTTCATACCAGCATCACTACCTGGTCCCCCCGGACCGTACAAGTCAGTAGTCTTAGGTATAGCTACCGGTCTGTATGATCTATTGGAAAGAGAAGGAATAGAAATGTTTGCTGCCATGATTATTGAAGGTAGTAATTGAGAGGTACTTCACCCGCATTAGGGTTACCTTGAAGTGCTTGAATCTGCTGCATCAATTCAAGTCTAGGCTCCATTTGTTTTAGATACAACTCATTAGCTCTCTCTTGTTTTTTTAATGCTTTTCTTTGGTCGACATCAGGATCAAATGCTTTATAAACACCACGAGCAGCACCTTTCAATGCACCACTACCAATCAAACCTCCTGCAAGTCCTCCTAAAATACGAGCCCCTGGAATAGGCACTGGAGCCATGAGTCCTGCACCTGCTGCTGCACCTCCCCACCATCCAAGGCCGCTACCGACTCCTTCCGCTAAGTTCACAGCTGCTGGATCATCAGTATCTGTCATTTCTAATCCAGCATCTACCAATACAGCTAAAGGTCCGTATGCTTTAGCTATTCCTAACGCCTTTGGGTTAACAGCCTTATTAAAATCATCTACAAAAGTTGTGTAATTCTTCCATCCTCTTTGGAATGGATTTCCAAATGCCATCGGCACAGTAGCTAGTTGACCACCCCTACCAACGGCTTGCCTTCTTATATATTCTTCAAGAATAGCCTTTTGCCTTACGGCTTCAGCGAAATCGGTAGGATCCAAAACTAGACACAATATTCCTATGTATTGATTCTAATGACTTTAATAATCAGGCTTCACAGGTTCCGTCCATACAACATATTGAGCCATGTTTTGAACTGTTGTTTTTAATTTTCTGCAATAAGGAAACTCTTCTGCCCCTTCCCTTCTGTCTACGCTTCGGGTACAGGCATGAACGTAATCAGCATTATGTCTTCTATCAGGACGCTCTCTCCATTTACCTTCAAATTTTTCATATCGTTTTTCGTCATAAGGTACATCATGCTCTTCTATATAATTCCATACGTCCTCATCAGTCCAATCTCTTAAAGGAAAAATAGAAGATACTCCACCGGGAACTTGTCGAACTTCAGATTTAATTCCAATATCTCCTGCTAAGGAGTCTGTATCGCTTCCTTTGTGTCCTATCCAAATAGCATCTAAATAGGGAACAAGTAATTCTTTTTGCTTAGGACGTCTTAAAATTTCCAGACAGCTAGTGCAAGGTAAATCATCGACAGGATCAACGATTCCTGTAGGGCAGGAAATCGTATAACCGTTGATTGCATACCTGTTTTGAACTTCAAACTCTCCATTTTTCTCCTGCATTAAGGATTCGTAAGGATGCCATGAATAAACCAGTAACTCCCAATCTCGAATAATTCGATCATGGAACTCATATTTAAATGGTTGCCATGGTTCTCTAAAGAATAAGATCGGAATTTTTACTCCATGTCTTCTTAATAAATGGAGTAGTACCATGCTATCTTTACCCCCTGACCAACACATCATTGTTGACAGAAAAGTATTCACGCAAGAATCAATAATCTGATCAGTACGTTCTAGTTTCTTATTCAAAAATTTCCCCTACGCTGCTCGTTATTCTATCGAAGAAAAAAATTAAAACAAGATAGCACCACCAACAATCACACTTCCGATTAAACCTTTGGTTGCAGCACTTTTTTGTGCAGAAGCACCCATCTCCGCAATCTTTACTTGAGTTTGTAATCTTTTGTCTTCCATCTCTTCTGCATGTTTCTGTTCCACCATGCCTATACCTTGTCCTAAAAGCTGATCTCTTTGTGCCTCAATACTTTTATTTATATCTCGTCCTACCGTTGACTCAACACTCTCTAAAGGTTTTTGAAAACCAGAAAATTCTACGGCATATTTACCTAACGGGCCAGCTGCTTCATTCTGCCTTCTATAGGCCTTAGCAGTAACACCAACAGGCGCGATCCCATAATCTAATGGGTCAGGACCTTTTACCTCGTCTGTTTTTCGTGTATCGTAGTCTTTCAGAGCATCAGTGATCTCTGCATCTGTATTGAGTTTGTAGGTGACGTCTGTTTTAAGCATTAGTACCAGCCTTTGTTCGTATGGATCACTAGTCCACCATCATTGTATAAGTTATTGTTTGAGTAGGAATTATTCAAGGCAGAGTTGCTGAAGTAATTACTGAAAGAACCGGAATTATTAAAGTTGTAATAATTACCACTGGGTTTAAATGAACTCGTATTAAATGCGTCAATATCTGTACCTGGGTAATTATGCCCTATATATTCTCCGCTTGGATTATAAAAACTAACCGAATTAACTAAATTCGAATTGTTCATACTGTTAGAAAAAACACTAGCTGTCGCAGGAGACCATGAGCTCAACGACTGATCAGAAGTCCAAGTAGTACCAGCCCCATTCAATATATTGTCAGCTTGGTTGTAAGAAATGCCATGATCTGTTGCGTATGCAGCAACATCTGAATACTTGTTTGGTCCAAAATTATTACCAACCCACTTCTTATAAGCACCTGTTTGAGGAATAACACTAGTTGCAGCACCAACAACTTTACCTAATAAGTTCATTGTGCCAGCATATTTAGTTGCATCCGCTTGTAGTTGGCCTGACTTTAAACTTGCGTCAAGCGCCTTCTCACCCATAACTTTTCTGCGTTCTAATTCGAATGCTTTAGCTCTTGCTGCTGCCTCATACTTTTTCTTTTTTGCGACCGCATTTACAGAGTCTGCTACTCCATGATCAGAAAATAAACTGGCTCCATACATTAGCCTGCCCTCCTTATTTGCTCAACCCCTTCTCCTACAAGAGCAGTACCTGTTACACCTGCTCCACCATATAAAAGAGCTTGTCTTAATACTTCTCTTTGATTCTTGGAATCAATTTCATCTTTATGCATTTTTAAGCGGTCTACTCTTGCAGCAAAATCTCTCTCTTCTTTAGCTGACCTGAATGGTGCCTCGGTTTCGGGATCTATTCTTCTTCTCTGAGCATCCTCCATCTCATTCAGTTTTGTACTGTATGCATTTAACTTGTCAATACCGTAATCCGAAGTTTTCGCTTTCATATCTATCAATCTCTTCATCGCCTTCTTAGCACCCATACGAGTACCTATAACACCAGCTGCCACAGGTAAGACTCCAGTTCCAATAGGAATACTCTTACCCATGAAATTAACTTCTGGTCCATGGATCCCCTGAGTCGTTCCTCTTAGTGCTCCCAGAATATTAAAATCACCATCTAACGGATTTAAATCAGTTTTTTGATCAAAACTATATGCTTTATATCTTCTGTATTCATCAGGAGAAACATCAGGTCTTTCTCTAGAAAATTCTTTATAAGGGAGTAAACGTCCTGTTCTACCTAAGAAGTACCGACTTAATGCTTCCTGCCATGGATCAGCAGTTTTACGAGGATCTTCAGCACTAGGGACAACTTGCTTATACCCTGGCTTCCTTCCGATATTCCCTACAGCCGCAGACATCGCGATGACCGAAGGTAGAGTTGCAGCTAGTCTATATCCACGTCTTTTCATCGTGGGAACCTGTACGTTTTCTTGTGGAATACCTTTAGCTCTTACTACATCCTCTGACCCTTTTTGACCATGATGTAAAGCGCTTAAAGCTGCCATAGATGCCACAGCCTGAGGTGCATTTAAGAACCACCAAATATTACGAGCACCATCTGTAGCTATATCAGCTGAAACAACTCCTGCAGCTTGAGCAGCCCTGACCCTAGCATTATTACCGATATCCACATACTGAGGCATGACACCTGCTGCTTCAGCAGCTTTTGTCATAGTCCTAGGATCTAGAACTTGGTTAAAATCAACTGTTTTAGTTCGAACGTTGTAATTAGCTGCACGAGCTTCTGCGTACATCTGCCTTTCTTTTGCTGAATAACCACCTAAAGGTATGTTTTCAACAACATTCATAACATTAGTAGCTAATGTTCTCCTCCAATTAGGGGAATTATTAGCAGATTGAATATTTCTTGCTTGATCTTGGAACCATTGCATGGATCCTACGTTTTCAGGCAGAGCTTGCCTTAGATAATTCCATGTTTGGGAGCCTTGCCCCATATCCATGAGAGGAGTATTCTCATATCCTGTTGTTTTACGACGATAATCCGCATAATTTCTAGGATTAGCCTCGAAAGAACGTCTATAAACGTCTACTAACTCTTCCCAAGTTGGATTTAAAGGAAAACTATCAGCCATTTAACTCATTCCTCCCCAAGGAAGTCCAAGCTGAGCACGAAGAATGTCTTCTTTACGATAAGCACCGCCTCCGGTCATTAAAGATTGGAGGAATTGTTGAGCTTTCATCTGTTCTTCTGCTCTAATTCTCTCAATCAAAGCCTGCTCTTGTTCAGCAGCTAGTTGGTTATAGATTTTTGTTTCTGTAGGTCTCCTAACACCCATGTTTAATGGAGCAGCCCCCATGTCTCCAAGTGTTTTTAACGTGGTAAATGTACCTGTTCCCTTACCCTTGCCTAGAGCTCTTGCAATTCCAATACCACCGGACTGGCCTATTAGCGAAGCTCCTACATTTATACCCGCGTCTTGCATAAAGACTTTTGCTCTATCGGCTGCTGACGTCCCCGCAGGGAGCATACTTGCTGAAATCGATGGCCATAACAAGATATCAGGACCATACCAAATAGCAGTTTCAGCTAAAGCACGAGGGCTTAATAGTCCTTGGCCAGGAGCACCGGGGAGAAGATCACTTCCCCATTGCTTTGCGAATCTACCCAATCGTTGGGTGATCGGCTTAGCCATAAATTGGGCTGCTTTTCTTCTAAACATTATGCGATTGGTGGTCCTTGTTCTCCTGCCATCCGATCCGTCTCAGGAGGATACAGAGGAAATGGTCCTTGTTGGAGTTTTTGAACAAATGCCGTTAAATTTTCCTGAATTGGATGCTCCATATCATTAGCTTTAGCACCAAACTCCCTGCCTCCTATCCCTTCTTCCCATGGTGGGACAGCAGCAACCTTCTTTTCTGGAGAACCTACCTTATATGTAAAATCTATTTGACGTTCTTTCTGTTCTAATCCAGCTAAAGTTCCACTACCCTCAGCGCCAACAATATCATTGAGAGCATCTCTCGTAAATCCAGGATCTCTGTTTAACTTAAAAGCCACGTCTTACTGGATACCTTTCATTATCTATATTAACTATTCTAGGAACTTAAGATTTATTTCTTTGGTAAGTCATAGCCCTTTCTTTGGCTTCCTCATGATTGCATTTGTCGCAACCACAACTACCTTTTTTGGTATCGCAAGATTTATTCATCTCTTAATTCTATACCATGCACGGTGCCGTTCTTAAGTACAAATGCGTGGAAGATCCATGTATGAGTATTAAAGATTAATGTCGATAACATTACTACAGCAACTGGGTCAAACCCCTTTTCATTTGTAATAGCTCCCAACAATGCATAACCTTGTTCAGTATGCCTCCTCATGTCTTCAGGAGTGATGGCAACTAAATACTCTTTCATACTCTCATTCTATTTCTGGCAGCAATTCTCTGAGCGATAATAGCTTCGGCTCTCCGCTGTCTTAGGAAAGCTTCATCAGATATATTTCCTTCGTTGCCAGCACCTAAAGCAGCAGCGACGTTTCTGTAATCCATATAAGGAACAGGGGCTGTTTGTTTAGCAGGTGCGTTTAGTGAAGCACCATCTACACCAGCTTGCAAGACCCGAGGATCATTATGAGCTTCTTGTCCAAGAGTGATCCGAGGATCAGCGTTGTACCGAGCTCGTAGTGCGGCGACGTCGAAAGTAGGTGGCATCGTGCCTGGTGGTAAGTCTTTCACCTCCATGCGAGGATTCATACGACCAGTATTGTAAATTGTTGAACCGCCAATCAAACTTTCATTAGACACAGGTCGTTGAGGTATCACACGTACTACGTCATCAAAATCTTGATAATAAATTCCACTGTCTTTAACTCGAGCGCGTACACCCTCTACATCTTCAACTCTGAATCCTTTCCTGCCACCTTCATTCATTCCAACATCTTCATAACCTAAAGCATCTACATCGAAAGGTTTACCAGCTGTACGTTTAGTAATTTCATCTAATATCGCAATATCTTCAGTACTTATTTGATCTGGAGACTGAGACAATATTGCTCTTGCAAGGTCTTTTGCTTCGCCTCTCTTGAGATTGGTAAATGGTGTAGGTCCTTGCTGATCTCTAGGTAAAGTCCTGTCATAAGCGTATGGAGATTTAAATAAATCAACTTCTGTAGCCCTAGAAGGGTCGGCGGCTTTCATTAGATTTATCACTTCTTCAGGAGCGCCAACCATTGCACCACTTGCTGCAGCACTTGCTAATACACGTTTATAGCTTGCGACTATGGAATGTTGACTTGTCATTGGGAATCTATTGTCAACATGATGCCCAGCCTGAACTTCTCTCAATAAATCAGGTAAAGAACGAACTAATTGATCTTCTGTAACACCGTATGGATTCTGTGGTCCGCGAGGAGGAACAGGGAATTTTTGAGAATTTTCGTAATTTTTCCTGATACCTGCAACTTTTGGTGCGATATCTGTTCTATTCAAAAGAGGTGCTAATCCTGTTTCAACAAGTTTTCCAGTTTTCGGATCAGTTACTACTTGAGTGGTTAAAGCACTTGTAGGAACATCTGCAGTAGTTAATCTTGGATCGGCAATTAAAGATCTTACCTTATCCCAATCCCTAGGCCCCGAAACCCCTATACGATATAAACTTTCTGGTGCCTTTTTTAATGGATCTAGAGCGTTACCTGTGAGATTGGTTTGATATAAAGGAATTTTGTCGTAACCACCATCTGCTCTTTGAGATCCTCTGATAAATCCTACAACACCTCTAGCTTTGTATTCTCCCATCTCTTGGATATCGGCAGGAGTGGATTTTCTGACTAAACCTTCTTCTTCTAATTGTCTTAATCGAATTCCTCCTATTAATTCTGTTTTTCCTGCATCCATTGCATCTCCAACTGCTTCTCCTGCTCTGACTTCTTTATATCGACCACTTTCAAAACGAGGATCTGGATCATTTAACTTCGTTCCGACAATATCTGAGCCGTAAAGACGACGTACTTCATAACTTTGATCTCCTGTTTTAGCTAATACATCAATGCTAGTTTCCGGA
>VTLG01010378.1_pt1 | contig 18054 bp, 16 predicted proteins | sample 4694571 | NCBI WGS metagenome assembly VTLG01 (sample SAMN12604809, study PRJNA352737) | marine metagenome | biome: ENVO:00000447; feature: ENVO:00000209|ENVO:00000569|ENVO:01000036; material: ENVO:00002151; isolation source: viral sequences binned using virsorter ... | reverse complement strand
AAAGAAATAAATTCTGTCCAGGAATACGAAGCTGAATATTGTCCTAGAGAAGGAATGCGCGGTACCTTGCAGCATTTGAATCTCCAATATGGAGGGATTGAACAGTATGTTAGGTCTATAGGGTTAACAGATGATCAAATCGATGGCATCAGGTACAGTTTTGTTGAGTAGAGAAAACTAATATGGAAATCACCGATAAAGCTAAAGAAGAATTACATAAAATTCTGGAATCACGTAAATTAGATGATGGTCAGGGACTTAGACTTGCAACGCCCCCAGTATGGGAAGGTGAAGGAGATTTTGGCATAGTTATTGATGTTTCTCGTGATAGAGACCAGGTGATCAAATACCAAGATCGTGAAATACTTTGGTTAGACCCCGGGACTACAGAGCACCTTGATAAGTCTAAGTTCGATTATAAAGATGGTCGTTTTACCTTGGATATTTTTTGATCTATATTTATCATTTTTTGGATCGGTTCTCAAATATACAAGGCTAAAATAATCTTGAAATCATGGTCATCTTTCTGTAATAGGTTGGGCTATTATCCACAGACTGGAAGCTGTGTAGATGATCATGAGTAACAGCATGGGATACTGACCTTTAAGAGCTAAATGGCGTTTGACCGGTCGACTTAGAGAAATCACATGGGCAGCATATACAGATATGATATGTCCAATCACTATTGCTCCAACAGAGACATACCAGATTGTTTTGGTATTTATTACATTAAGCTCTATTTTGTAGTTCTTTGTACCGATTATGTCCCATCCCAAACCTAAAGGGTCAGATAAAAGAGGTATCATGAACTGCCCTTGTATAGTTAATAAGCCAATATAATGAGCGAGATTGTATGCTAATGCTATGGGAATTAATGAAATTACAAACGCTTTTGCTATAGATGATACTGGGACGACTTCATTTGCGAGTTTTTTGGTAGCCCATGAGAAGGTCATATATAGGCCAAGAAAAATTAACGGCATTATAAGTATTCCAACTGTATTTATCGCTCCCAGTTGATTTGATCCGAATAACGATCCTGCCCCGTAAAAGGTATTTTGTATGCTACGCCATATAGGGGTTTCAGAAAGGCCGTCAAATGTCACGCTCGCTAGCATCAATATTACAAAAGCTGCAGTACCAGTTGATATATGGTGTGGAAGTATTAGGCCAACCGATAATGGACGTAAATTCAGTTTTACTTCAAGGTTAGAATTATTAGCTGTTTCGTAGCATTGGTAGCAGTCTACGCAGTCTTCATAATCGGTTGAACAAACTAAATTACATTCGCTGCAAGTTGTTTTACCTGGAACCTGGACTTCAGTAATGGATAGTTTTGAGAAAAATCCAAACAGCACTGAGAAAAATTCTCCGTGTTTAAGCCAGTAGTGCTTGCCAAAAGCTGCCATCCCCCACCAGGTTATTATTGAGTACAAGATAATTAAAATAGATAGATGAGGTGGGCTGGCAGCATATGTGTAAACATTTTCAATCCAGATGAAAATAAAAAAAAGTATTACAGCTGGCCAAATATCCCAGTTTGATTTGTACTGTATATTTTTTCTAAAGGGCTTACCATTTAATTGCTCTGCCCATTCAAATATTGTTTTCCATGGGTTTAAAAAATACCAAATGTTTCCAAACAAGCTAGTTATATAGACTATTCCTATCCACCATATAACCCAAATAAAAGTAGGGGATATATTATCGATTGGATTACTGTTACCAATGATTCCGGCTACTATAACGAGAATAAATATTCCTACACTCAACGTTTTAACTACACATGTAAATAAATTCGAAGTTAAAACCTTTGCAATGGCACCGATGCTAAGCAGGTTATATTTGAAATATCTTATGTTTGATGTACTGCTTTTCACAAAAAAGGCGATTACTATGAAAGATATACCTACTGTTAAGGCGGCACCGAAAATGAATAAATTTAAAGGCACAGGCAGGTCGTATCTTTCACCAAAGCCATGAGCTAAAGCAGGCTTAATGTGAAAGCAGATTAAGCTGACTAATATAAATGGAACAATTAATTTTCTCATATATAATCTTTTTCCATAACTCCTGTAACCAATTTTAAATCCCTCTTGGTCGCAGGAGTTACGATAGTATTCACCTTGTTTTTACCTACCTGGGATATATCTCCAGTGAGCCCAGTATAATTTCGTCGTCTTCCTCATGAGCATGATCTCCTGGCATCTTTGGTGGAGGGCCACTTACTATTTTGGCCCGTTTGGTACCAGAGTTGGACCAAGTTACATTAGTACCTGGTTTAACCGAAATTTTGACAGGGATGAATCCGGACTCATTAACCTCGATTTGAAAGGAATCAGAATTTTCAGAGTCACTGTTTACCATTATTGACCCTTCTTTTTCATGGTTCATGTGGTTATGAAATTTAATCATCTTACCAGTTAAATCTTCTCCAAAGCTAAAACTAAATTTATCTCCAATTTCAAGCAGCTCAGATTTAAAAAGACTACCGTGTATATCATGTGGATCTGTTTTATCGTGCTTATGTTCACTGTCTTTCTCTGAGCTGTGATTATCGTGATGCATATCACTACCAGGGTGCATAGCAATTTTGAAGGAACCAGTGGAATCAGCGACCAGCATCATCTCCGATGATTTGTTTGGGTCAACGGAAACTTTTATATCATAACCATGAAGGTGGATTGTGCCATCTTTATCTGATTCGATATTGAATGAGACAGTATCTCCTTGCTTGGCTTTAAATGTTTCAGATCCTGAAACCAGTTTGCCATCCTGAATGTTGATTGAGAACTGGAGAGATTCTGGTTGTTCATCGTCGCTGCAACCGACTATGAGTATCGGAATGCAGAAAATAGTCAAAAAAACTATCATTTGTTTTATTAATTTTATGCTTTTCATAAAGAAGCCCTTTTATTTACTTTCAGTTAATTAAAACGTTTTTTACCTTTACTTTGTTGCTGAATAAAAGCGCGAATTGAAAGTCCAAGTATTGTTACTAGTAGTAGTAATACAAAAAATGCCAAGATTGCTGGAATATTATTACGTTCGATAACTTCAATCTGAAATGTTGTGGTAATTTCTCCAGGATCTGCTTTTATCGCTATATCAAAAGTCCATGTACCAGTTGTATTTACGGAAGTATTTATATCGTAGTATCTTGGGTCTCCAAAGTTCTTTACAGCATTCATAGGACCTATGTCTTTGGAATTTATGTTAGAACCCTTCCCACTGGCAGTTATCAGCGCATCTAGAATAAATTCCTGTGTTTCAATTTCCTTAAGAGTTAATGTCAGGTGGAGACTTCCAACTATTGGTGGTTCAGGGATTGTTCCTAAAGAAACTAAATATGGACCAACCGATTGATTTTCGAACTTCGTTACCCTACCGTTTGCTTGAGCAACGTAAGTTACTGCTGTGATAGCAATAGATACGATTAGCAAAATCAGAACCAATTTAGAAGATTTACTGAACATAGAATAATATATCCTGTTAAATACTTAATTTACTGAGATCAAGCAGATTGATTTCAGTATAAAATTCAAATAAGTAGTTTAGATATTGTTTTTGGAGGGCGGTAAATCCTTGTATATTTTGGTTCAGTGGTAGGTTTATCAAGGATACTTTTAAGCACAAAGTAATTGTCATTATCAGAATTATACAGAAGGCCATCAAGCAGTTTTTCTGTCATGCTTATTCCAACAGATGCTATTGCAGAATCGTAACCGTAGACAGTAGGGTAAGAATGTTCTGTATTTTCCACTTGACTGGTCTTGTTATGAATATGATTCACAGAATGTACGTGCCTGTAGAATTCAAATAAATGTCTGTGTCCAGGTTGTTTCTCAGCAGAATGATGGTCAATAAATGGAATAATCAACGAGGGAATGATCGCTAAAACCAGAATTATTGTAGGTAGATGGTACGCCAACTTTGACATGGGTGTAATTATAGCACCCTATATATATAAAATTCGTAGGTTTGTTTAGGTCTCAATCATAAGATCATGATGTATTGGTATCTTCAGTTTCAACATTGTTTAAGATCCTATAGTTAAATTGATATAATATGCTTAATTATTCAAATGGTTAATGATTTTTCACACGGACTAAATAAATATCAACGTGAAGCTGTCGAATCTATCGATGGTCCAGTATTAATAATTGCAGGTCCAGGTAGTGGCAAGACCCGCGTAATCACTCATAGGGTGGCTTCCCTTGTGGAAGAACATGGAGTACCAGCTTATAGGATTGCAGCGGTAACTTTTACTAACAAGGCTGCCCGTGAAATGAGAGACCGAATTGGGTCGATGCTGAAAAATTCATTGCACGATATTTCTGTAGGAACGTTCCATTCTTTTTGTGCTCGGCTACTTAGAGTGGAGGCTTCTTTTATTAGTCTCAATCCAAGCTTTGTAATCTACGATGATTCTGACCAGATGTCAGTGATAAAATCGGCTATGCAAGACGAGAATTTAGATCAGAAACAATTTAAACCCAGGACAATTTTGTCATCAATATCCAGCGCAAAAAGCCAACTTATGGATGTGAATACATTTGGCAAATCAAAGGCCAATTACTGGGATGAAATTGTACACAGGGTATATGAACGGTATGAAAGAATGCTTTTATCAAATTCGGCTCTGGACTTTGATGATTTACTAGTCAAGGTGCAAACTCTATTTAGAACGGTACCTGAAATAGCACAAAAATACCAGGAGAGATATCGTTACTTAATGGTGGATGAGTTTCAAGACACGAACATTGCTCAATATGATATTGCAAAACAGATCAGCCAGCTACATCGTAATATCTGTGTAGTTGGAGATCCAGATCAATCAATATATTCATGGCGTAACGCCGACATAAAAAACATCCTTAGTTTTAAAGCTGATTTTCCTGATGCAAAGATGGTTACTTTAGAAGAAAACTATCGATCGACCCAAACCATTCTTGATGCGGCACGAAATGTTATTGAACCCAACCGGCAGCGAGTTGAAAAAAAACTCTGGACGAAAAATGGACAGGGTATGCCAATAACGGTAACTGAGACATATAACGACCGAGAAGAGTCAAATTTTGTTGTCAAAGAGCTTGAAAGGTTAGTGCACCAAGAAGGATATAGTCGTGGCGATATTGCCATTATGTATAGGGTAAATGCACAGTCGAGAGCTTTTGAGGAAGCTTGCATGAAGTACAAAGTACCGTATCAACTTGTAGGGACTGTAAAATTCTATCAACGTCAAGAAATAAAAGACCTTGTAGCTTATCTTCGACTTATTGCAAACCCTGACGATGATGTAAGTTTCGAACGTGTTGTAAACACTCCCGCTAGAGGGGTGGGCCAAAGGACCATGGACGAGGTTAAACTCGTTGCAAGAGCCACAGGTGTTTCGATGTTTACTGCAATAACTCAAATTATTAATAATTCAGGTACAACTTCCCTTCAGGCCAGGTCAGTAGGGGCTTTAAAGACATTTAAAACATTGATTGACGACTTAATTTTCGAATATGAGAAATCAGGGTTACCTTTTTTGATAGAAAGGGTGGTTCAGAATACTGGTTACGGTGATTATTTACACCAGGATGATGATAGAAGTGAGGAGCGTCTTGAAAATATTGAAGAATTTAAGGCTGCATCAGAGGAATTTACGGACGATAACAGTGTGCAGCCACTTATTGATTTTTTGGAAAGCGTTGCTCTTGTAAGTGATACAGATAAACTTGATGACAACAGTGCTCTAGTTACTTTGATCACTCTTCATCAAGCAAAGGGTTTAGAATATCCTGTCGTGTTTATGGTGGGGATGGAAGAAGGAATTTTGCCACACGAAAGATCACTAGGTGATAGAGATGAAATGGAAGAAGAGCGTCGATTAGCCTATGTGGGTATGACCAGAGCGAAAGAGAGACTCTATATGACACGAGCTTTCCAAAGAGGTTTCCGGGGTGGCTATGGTCCTAATGAACCTTCCAGGTTCTTATCAGATATTCCCGAGAGTTTGCTAACTGAATCATCCTCAGTGGAGCATTCATCATATGAGATGGATTGGAGCGATACAGATAATTCTAAGGTGGTGAAACGTTTTCGTAGAACTAATATAGTAGATAATAACAACGTCTCTGAATTATCAGTCCAAAAAATTAATCTGGTAGGCAAAGAAATAGATATACCAGATTTACCTTCCTTTTCTACAGGTGATAAAGTTCGTCATCCAAAGTTTGGAGTTGGTTTGGTTACAGGTACAAAACCCGCAGGTGTTGATCTAGAAGTTACAGTAGCTTTTGGTGAAAATCAGGGTATAAAACGACTCCTTCTTAGTTTCGCAAACTTAGAAAAGGTTGATTGAAGATTATATGCTGATAAATAAGGAAGTAACGCTAATTGAATTCTTTCTTATTTCCATATAACAGTTATAGTTACTGGTATCGGATAAGGTTTTGATATCAAGCAATAAAATCACATTTGAAATTACGGGTATGACTTGTGGAGCCTGTGTTTTTCATATTGAACAGGCACTGGTTTCAATTCCAGGGGTAGAGTCAGCCGTGGCTAATTTGGCTACCGAAAAAGCAACTGTAGAATATGTCCCTGATTTGGTAAATATAAATGATTTACGATCGGCTATTACAGATTCGGGTTATTCAATAAATGATGGAGCGGACAATCTACCGTTTTCTGATGATGCTGAAGCAAAGCTAATTAGATGGAAAATATTGATCAGTTTATTAGTGTCTGCTTTTCTAATGATAATTATGGGATTAAGTTCCTTTTATGAAGTGTTAAATTTTGATAAGGGATGGATATTCTTTATATTGGCGACTCCAGTTCAAATTTGGTGTGGTAGCCAGTTTTATTCCGGAGCATGGAATGCGTTAAAGTATCGGACTAGTAATATGAACACTCTTGTAGCTCTGAGTACTTCAGTAGCATATTTTTACAGTGTGTTTGTGGTAGTTTTTGGACACACAGAAGCGTTCAACTTGTATGAAACTAGGACGTATTTTGATACTGCAACCATGATAATTGGATTAGTTCTACTAGGCAGGTATTTGGAACTAAGGAGTAGGCGAGATTCTGCACAGGCGATTTCAAAGCTGACCAGGCTGCAATCTAAGAATGCAACAGTTATTGTAAATGGGACACCAGAAGAGATAGCAGTTCATGAAATATCTATTAACGATGTAGTACTCATTAGGCCGGGTGATATTGTCCCTACCGATGGGATTTGTGTTGATGGAGAGTCATGGATAGATGAATCAATGCTCACAGGAGAAAGCTTTGCTGTACAGAAAGCATCCGGTTCTGCTTTGTACGGAGGGACTTTAAATCAGACAGGTAGTTTTACTTATAAAGTAACTCGTGTAGGTCAAGACACTGTATTAGGTGAAATCATAAGAATTGTGGAAGAAGCACAGGGATCTAAGGCTCCCATACAGCGATTAGTAGATAAGATAGCGAGTTATTTTGTACCGGCCGTTATAGTTGTGGCTTTTTCATCATTTTGTGTATGGTATTTTATAGGTCCTGCCCCAGGGCATTTATATGGAATTTTATCTGCAGTAGCTGTATTGATTATTGCCTGTCCTTGTGCTTTGGGGCTTGCCACTCCAATGGCGATGTTGGTTGGGATTGCTAAAGGAGCACGTAGTGGTATTTTGATAAGAAACTCCGAATCACTTGAATTGGCACATAGAGTTCAGGTAGTTGCTTTAGATAAGACCGGTACAGTAACTACCGGACAAATATCGATTGAAGATATAGTTTCAGATGAAATGATTGAAGACGATTTGCTGTCACTTACAGCAACGGCTGAGAGCGTTTCTGAACATCCGATTGGTAAGGCTGTTGTAAATGAAGCAAGAAAGCGAGGACTGTCTATAGGTGATCTCACGAATTTTAGTGGTGATCCTGGTTTTGGAATTGAAGCCAATGTTGAAGGTTCAAAAATTTTAATTGGAAATAGAGCTTTAATGTCAAAGCATCAATTGAGTGTAAATCAATATGAGGTGCGAGCTAATCGATTTGAATCTCTAGGTCAAACGGTAGCTTTTGTTTCCAAAGGGGATAGTGTGGTCGGATTTATAGGAGTTGTAGACAAAGTAAAACCTGGGGCTAAGGATGCTATTACTTCTCTTAAAGAATTAGGGACAGATATTGTGATGTTAACCGGTGATTCTGAGTTACCTGCTAAATACATAGGTGCTAATTTAGGTATTAGTAAGATTTTTGCTAACTGCTCTCCCAAAGAAAAGGCAGAGAAAATCTTGGAGTTGCAATCCCAAGGTAATATCGTTGCTATGGTGGGAGATGGCGTTAATGATGCTCCGGCTTTGTCCAATTCAGATATGAGCATAGCAATTGGAACAGGAACAGATATTGCTACCCAAGTAGCAGATGTTACTTTAGTAAATGGTGATCTGTCGGGTGTTGTAAGAACTTTTTTACTTAGCAAGGCGACATTAAAAAAAGTGAAACAAAATCTTATTTGGGCTTTTGGTTACAATCTGTTTTTTATTCCCATAGCTGCTGGCGCGCTACATCCGTTATTTTTAGATGGCAATGTTCACAGTGTATTTAACACATTTGTAGGGGAATACGGTTTCATTAATCCTGTTTTTGCTGCGATGGCTATGGCATTTAGTTCTTTAGCTGTTGTTTTCAATTCACGTAGACTTATAAATTTGGATCTAGATTATTCATCAAAAAGGTAATAGGATTACGATAGATTGGATATTAGTAAAGTTATATCATTGGTTGATACCAAGAAGAATTTAAATGGTACAACAGTGATTGGAATTGACGGCCTTGCAGGGTCTGGTAAATCTACCTTGGCTTCAAAATTAGCATCTATAGTTTCAGATGTGCAAATAGTGGAGCTAGACCATTTTTATAAATCGATTAAATTCCCAAACTCATTGCTTATTGAAGCAGCTTACGATGCTTACTTTGATTGGCAGCGTCTTATTAAAGAAGTCTTGGTTCCTTTGTCAATGAACGAGGAGTCTTGTTTTGGGAAGATGGATTGGGAGACAGGTATAATGGTTGGTACCGAGACTATAAAATCTGGAGGTGTGGTTATAGTCGAAGGGGTATATGCAATGCGACCTGAGATAAGATGTTTTTATGATTTAAAGTTATATGTGGAAACACCAAAAACACTGCGCAAATCTCGTATTGACAATCGGAAATATCCTGATGAATCATGGGTGAGCTATTGGATGGATTTGGAAGACTGGTATTTTAATAACCAAAGTCCATATGCATATGTAGACTTGGTGATAAATGGAGACCAGAGCCCTATAAATTGGGCATAAATTTATGAATTGTGCCAAAATAAATACGTATAAGTTTTACTAGTTATATCGAAACTTAACAAGCCGAAGTGGCGGAATGGTAGACGCGGCGGTCTCAAAAACCGTTGCCCCTATAGGGCGTGTCGGTTCGACTCCGACCTTCGGCACCAGTCTATTACCTTGCTCAGCACGTTTACCTAACGGCTGGGCTTATGTCTTAATCATGCTCTATGCGATTAGTCATGCGATTAGTCGTTGATTTTCGGAAGGATTTTAGGTTAGTCTTCAGACCCTGTTGACCCACGCCATTACTGCTGATGTTGCATTCGAATCGACTCGAATGATAGTATTTAACAATAATTAAATAACCGTCTCGAGCGGTAGGCGAGGCCCTCAGGCCAGCGACCCTACCCGGCAACCTTAACTCTAAAGGTGCCCTGGGGAAACGACGAGGTCCATCACGGACAAAGGGTACGGCTCTCCGTACTCTGGAGGGCTTTTTTTATGCCTCTCGTTTACCTGCTAAGAGATGGAAAGAAAAGAGGTATCCGCTATGAGCGATCAATCCAAGGAACAGAGACAGCGAGAAGCTTATAAGAAAGCTACGGGAACTATGTTGCTTCACCTAACTGCTGAAGAAATAAGTGAGTTAGGTCCACCATTATTAGATGACCAAGGCGTACCGACATGTTCATTTGGCCCGGGATGTATATGTAATAACAAAGAACCAGAGACACCATAGTGAGGGGGTATGTCTTGGTGTTATATATATATCGTTGAGTATATCCATGACAGACCTTTGAAATAAAAAGGACTCTTTATTGACAGCCTAATTTATGATGCATGTAAGCTCTAAAGGAGACATAAACATGCGGCTAATTGGTAAAGTTATGATATGAAGCTTACGGTATCTGATAAGAGTAGCTTGTGTTTTTCCTGTCATTACGGGAAGCACATTATTTCAGGAAAAGGTTCATCCTTTCTCCAATGTCAGAAACATTTTGAAAACCCAAGGTATCCTAAATATCCCATCCTTCCCATTTTTGCCTGTTCAGGATATAAAGTCTCGGTATAGTGCTGCCTTGCCCATGGCTACCAAGCCGATATCGCAGAGAACCTGATAGGGTCAGCCACTACCCCACAATAGCTTTATAAGCCCACTTAACCACCCAACAACTATCTCTCGTGCTTTCTCATATTTATATCTGCATTGACTCCCTGATCTATAATATAGCCACGATAACTACTTGGAGAACACAGATGAAACACCTTATTGCACTTGCATTCATAACATTACTGGCGCTTGGTAACTTCTCATCGGTCTGGCTACGGACAGCTTGATGGCAGTGCATCAGACACACATCGGGACTGACCGCCAGCTGTTTGTAGACGACTTTTGGATGGACGAGACCGATGGTGTCGTACGCCGTCTCCACACTCCTGAGCGTAGGGAGGCCGCGATCTGGACGGAGCACCCCTGGGAGGTCCGGCTGTCGGCCTACAACCTGGTGTTTCACGACGGGGAGCGCTGGAGGATGTATTACCAGTGCGGGGGTGGCCTGACCACGGATTATGCCGACGCCAACCTGTGCGCGTATGCCGAGAGCGACGATGGTATCTCGTGGAAGAAGCCGTCTCTGGGTATCATCGATTTTGAAGGCTCCACCGATAACAACCTGGTCTACGCGGGACCCGGTGCCGAACTCGCACCGTTTCTCGACACGAATCCGGACGCGACAGAGGACCAGCGGTACAAGGCCGTGGTAAGGTCTCCGGCTGGGGAGGAGATGACGCGCGTCCTATACGCGATGGTTTCCTCAGACGGGTTGTCGTGGCGACGCATGAGCGAAAATCCTGTCCTCACAGACGGCCCATTCGACTCACACAATGTGCCGTTTTGGGACAAAAGGCTGGGCAAGTACGTGATCTACGCCCGGGGCGTCGGGGGCTCGGGCGGTCCATTCAAGGGCGGTTACCGCTGGATCAGGCGGGCCACCTCTGAAGACTTCCTGGAGTGGACGCCGCTGGTGTCAATAGAGACCGGCGAAACGCCCGCAGAGCAGCTGTACACGAACGCCTACACTCCATATGACAGGGCCCCGGGTACCTACCTGATGTTCCCTTCGCGTCTGAACCTGGACCACACCCCTGACCTCGAGTGGGCGCGCGCGTATAGCCCCGGCGTCAGTGACATCGTATTCATGTCCAGCCGTGACGGCCTTAACTTCGATCGCAGCTTCAAGGAGGCTTGGATCAGACCGGGTACGGATCAGGAGAACTGGCACGAGCGCGGGTTGTATGTGGGCAGCGGGATAGTGCCTACCTCGCCTGATGAGATGTCGATCTACGGCAGAGAGCACAGCCGGTTGCCAACGACCAACTTGCGCCGCTATTCACTCCGGACCGACGGCTTCGTATCGGTGAGCGCGGGATACAGAGAAGGCGAGTTCGTCACCTGTCCCCTGACATTCACGGGTAGCGCGTTGGAACTAAACTACTCCACGTCGGCGATCGGGTCGGTACAAGTGGAGATCCAGGACGCCGAAGGCAACCCGATTCCAGGTTACAGGGTGGCCGACTGCCCCGAAAAGTTCGGCGACGAGATCGAAGGCGTAATGAGTTGGAAAGCGGGATCAGGCGTATGTGATCTGGCAGGACGGCCCGTCCGGCTACGCTTCGTCCTGAAGGACGCAGACCTGTACGCGTTCCGATTTCGCGCCTGAGCTGCCCAGGGGGACACCCCATGGATTTCGCCACCGCTCACTCTTTTTCACCTTCCTGAAGTATTGCTATGACAGAGTATTTTGATAAAAGGGGTATTTCTGTACCTTAGCGTTTACCAATTAGGGCTTAATGACAGAGAAATTAGTGTAACGTCTGGTGGTTTATGTTAACTCGTTATACCCGAGGTTATAATACAAACACGATTACTACTTGGAGAACATAAATGAAATACCTTCTCGCACTTGCATTCATAACATTACTGGCATTTGGTAGTGGTTGATGCATACAGTCGGTAAATATTATTGTTAGGAGGCGAATATGAGTGTGCAAATAGGTAGTGGAGACTTTAAATATGAGGCGGTAGATGTTTGGCCGACAGTACCTAAGGATTCACGGCTTATAGAAACCCCTGGCGTAGCTGTGGACTCACAAGATGAAATATACGCTTTTAGTAGGAATCCTGAACATCCTATTATGGTTTTCGATAGAGATGGGAACTTTCTACGAGGATTTGGAGCAGGTATATTCAGCAACCGAACTCACGGGATATTTATTGGTCCTGATGACACAATATACTGTGCCGATGATGGGATACACACAATTACCAAATTTAGCCGAGAAGGTGAGCTTCTATTAACCATCGGGAATCCTGGGCAAGCTTCGGAGATATGGAAAGGGAGTCCATTCAATCGACCGACCCATGCAGCAGTGTCAAAAAAAAGCGGCGATATTTTCATAACAGACGGTTATGGTAACTTTAGGGTGCATAAGTATTCTTCTGAAGGCGACCACATCAAATCTTGGGGTGAACCAGGTATAAATCCAGGCCAGTTTCTACGACCCCATAATATAGCTGTGGACGATGATGATCGGGTTATAGTTGCTGACAGAGAAGCACACAGAGTCCAAGTGTTTGACACGGAAGGTAAAGTGTTGCAAGTTTGGAATAATATATTCATGCCAAATGGGTTAACTATAGGGCCAGATAACAACATATATATTGGTGAATTGCCTGGAATGATAGATGCTGACCCAACTCCGCCCAACCACGGTCATAACATTAGTATTATTAGCCCATCTGGTGAAAAATTGGCTAGAATAGGTCATCCTGAAGAGGGAGAAGTATCAGGAAAATTCATAGCCCCTCATGGTATAGGAGTAGACTCACACGGAGATATATATGTAGGGGAAGTGTCATACACTATTCGTGGTAGTAAAATGAATCCCCCACAGGAGTTGCGCAGTCTGAGCAAGTTACGAAAATTAAAATAGTTATCAGTTTATAAAAAGATGCTTCAGTGTTCGTTAAGTGTCTTTGAGGATAAAGGGAGAATTAAGATTTTATGATTAAAGAGACATTGAGAATCAATTCCAATCGGCAGCTATTTGTAGATGATTATATGATCGAGTCTATGGATCAAGTAGAACTCAAATTACACACGCCAACCGGTGCTGGGACTGCCTTGGTCTTGGATCAGGCATGGGAAGGGGTGACATGCGATTATCAAACGGTTTTCAAAGATGACGATACCTATCGCATGTATTATCGTGGTTCAAGTCATGAGGGCTACACGATCGAGTCATTATTAGATGATGGCGAACAAATCGTTCCTCTACATCATGAAACGATTTGCTATGCTGAAAGTAAAGATGGAATTAACTGGACCAAGCCTGACCTTGGTTTAATAGAATTTAATGGGTCTAAAAAAAACAGTATTGTATGGCTTGATGATGATCTTGACACCACAGATCTAGTACCGTTTATTGACGGGAATCCTGAATCAAAACCTGAAGAACGATATAAAGGAATCGTATGGAAGGGTAGCAACGTTTTCGCTGTTTCTTCCCCTGATGCGGTTACCTGGTCATTTATGAGAGATGAGCCTATTCTCACAGAAGGCCCATTTGATTCTCAAAACGTTCCTTTCTGGGATCCCTGGAAAGAAGAGTATGTGATATTTACCCGGGGTAAGATAGGAGGAGATCCATGGACGGGGAATTCTTTGGGGAATTCTTTTCGTGGAGGTTATAGATGGATTCGCAGGGCTACATCACCAGATTTCTTGAATTGGTCGAAATTGGAGCTTCTAAATATGGGTGACAGGCCTTATGAACATCTTTATACCAATGGTACAACTCCTTATACCCGTGGACATCAGATTTACTTAGCTTTTCCACGACGGTTTTCTCCAGAACGTAAGCCCAGGGAAGATTCACCTTGGAACGGAACTTCTGACACTGTTTTTATGAGTAGCAGAGATGGTTTAAACTGGGATCGTCGATTTATGGAATCTATTGTAAGACCGGGTATTGGACCAAGGAACTGGACATCTCGGAACAACTTGCTTTCAAATGGAATAGTGGAAACTGGAGACGATGAATTATCGATGTATGTTTTACGTCATAGAGATTATCCTTCAGTTCATTTTGAGCGATTAGTATTACGTAAAGATGGTTTTGTTTCAGTTAATGCAGGATTCAGGGATGGTGAATTTCTCACTCGACCGTTTGTTTTTGAAGGGACTCAGCTTGAAATTAATTATTCTACTTCAGCTGCAGGGTCTATTAAGGTAGCTATTGTGGATAAAAACGATAGAGAAATCGAAGGGTTTGGGTTTGACGATTGCCCAGAAATATTTGGGGATGAGATAAATGGTATTGCTGCTTGGGAAACTGGCACCGATGTTTCAAACCTGGTAGGAAATCCTGTGAAATTACGGTTTAGGATGAAAGATTCAGATGTTTATTCATTCAAATTCGATTAAGTAGGATCGAAATAATCCATACGATTTGGGATAAGGTTACTATTTAGTCCAACGTAAATTGGGAGTTCTTGCTGCTGCTGCTTCGTCAAGACGGGTATTGGGAGTATCATGTGGTGCGTTGTGAAGCAATGAAGGGTCTTCTTTTGCTTCTTTTGCTATTTGGCGCATAATACTAATGAAATTGTCTAATGTCTCTTTTGACTCAGTTTCTGTAGGTTCAATCATCAGTGCTTCTTCGACTATAAGAGGGAAGTACATTGTGGGTGGATGTATACCATAGTCTATAAGTCTTTTTGCTACATCTAGAGCCGAAACGCCGTAATCTGTCTTTAACTGTTTAGCGGAAAAAACAACTTCATGCATACATGTTCGGTCGTAGGGTAAATAATAGTCATCTTTTAATTGACTCATAATGTAGTTTGCGTTTATTACGGCATCTTCTCCGATTGAACCTATGCCATCCTTACCCAATGTACGAATATAGGTGTATGCCCTGACAAGGGCTCCAAAATTTCCTTGAAATGCTCCCATCTTTCCTATGGTTTTAGAAGGAGTTGATAGAGAGTAACTACTGTTGCCGTCATCTTGAATTTTATGGGCCACTATTGGTGAGGGTAAGTACGGTAACATTCGTTCACTTACCATAACTGCTCCAGCTCCTGGTCCACCGCCGCCATGAGGCTGGGTGAAGGTTTTATGTAAGTTAGAATGGACTATATCGAAACCAAGTTCTCCTGGCTTTACCTTTCCTAGTAGAGCATTCAAATTTGCTCCATCACCGTAAAGGATTCCACCTGCTTTACGAACTATTTCAATAACTTCTTTTATGTTTGTGTCAAAAAGCCCTAATGTACTTGGTTGGGTTAGCATGAATCCAGCTATATTTTCACCAACCGTTGCTTTTAATGCATCAAGGTCTGTGTTTCCATTTGAGTCTGAAGGAAGAGTAATAACCTCGTATCCAGCCATAATAGCAGATGCGGGGTTTGTTCCATGGGCACTATCTGGTATCAATACTGAAGTTCTATTAGTATCGCCTTTTGCAAGATGATAGGCTCTTGTCATCAACATTCCTGTCAACTCACCTTCCGCTCCAGCCATTGGTGCTAAGGTTGTTCCTGACATTCCTGTGATCTCAGCGAGATAGACTTGAAGGTCGTACATCAGTTTGAGTGCGCCTTGGACTGTATGAGGTGGCTGATGGGGATGAATCTCAGATAATCCAGGTAACCCGGCCATTTCGTCATTGAGCTTCGGATTGTATTTCATGGTGCAGCTACCAAGTGGATAGAAATTATGATCAATTGAAAAATTGAACTGGCTTATCTGGGAGAAGTATCTTACAATTTCGCCTTCGCTAACTTCTGGCATTTCCAGTGTGTCACGTAACATTGATGTGTCTGGCAGGGTTTGTTCTGGCACATCCAATAAAGGCAGAGTTGTCCCAATCCTACCAGATACGCTACGGTCCATAAGAAGTTTCCGATTATCTTCAACTACAAATTCTTTTGAGTTAGTCATTATAATTTGCTTATCTCAGATAAAGCTTTTGCTAAATGTTCTATTTCAGAACGGGAATTCAGCTCTGTGCAACAAAATAACATTCCGTTGGGGACTCTATCACTAATATCCAGTCCTCCGATGATTTTATATCTTTCTAGCTTCCTATTTATTTCTGAAGGTGGTAATGGACATTGAACTACAAATTCACGAAAGAATGTTCCTTTAATTGGGATAGAGTATCCTGGCAAATTTTCAATCAACTTAGCTAAATAGTGGGCTTTGTGATAACAAAGTTCTGCTACGTGAGGAAGTCCCTTCTTTCCCTGGCAAGCCATATATACAGTTGACATAAGAGCTATTAAACCTACAGATGTACAAATATTCGATGTAGCTTTTTCTCTACGGATATGTTGTTCCCTTGTTTGAAGAGTTAAAACATACCCGGTTTTGCCATTAGTATCAGTAGTTTTACCTACAATACGACCGGGCATTTGTCGGATATACTTTTTTTTACAGGAAAAAAACCCGACGTATGGTCCTCCAAAAGTAGGAGATATGCCTAGCGTTTGGCCTTCTGAAACAACTATATCAGCGTCATAGTCACTGGGAGATTTAAACATCGCTAAGGACAAAGGGTCGCAAGATACTATCAATAAGGCTCCATTTGCATGTGCTATTTTTGATAGTCGGTCAAGATCTTCAATATATCCGTAAAAATTTGGTTGTTGTACGATAAGAGCAGCTGTTTCTTCGGGTACTGATTCGATGCTATTTTGAACAGAATCTATTTCAATGCCAGGAGCTTCAACATATGTATCGATAACTCTCTTTTGAAAAGGAGAGACTGATTCAAGGATCGATATACGGTTGCGCTTAGTTATTCTTACAGCCATTAATGCTGCTTCAGCTAATGATGTGGAACCATCGTACATACCAGAATTTGCAACTTCCATCCCAGTTAGTTGACAAACCAGGGACTGGAATTCGTAATGTGCTTGTAGTGTGCCTTGAGATATTTCTGGTTGGTAAGGTGTGTAAGCTGTCATGAACTCACTTCGAGAAGCGATCTGCCTAACGACTGCAGGGACAAAATGACGGTATGAACCCGCACCAAGAAAACACGAATATTCTCCAGGTGTTTGGTTTTGACTTGCCATCTTTTCTATCTCTCTGCGGAGTTCTAGTTCAGATGTAGGAGCTGGCAAATTCAAGGATGGATTTCTATTTTGTTCTGGAATATCTAGGAATAGTTCTTCGACATTGGTTACCCCAATTGCATCAAGCATTTTTTTCTTATCTTGATCGGTGTTTGGAGTAAAAGGTGAAATGAATTTTTGATTAGTAGACATCTAAATCCCTTATCCAGCTCCTTCGGCAAGGTAGGTGTCGTATTCTTGTGCGGACATTAGGTTCGTAAGTTCAGACTTATCTGTAAGCTCTACTTTAAGCAACCATCCATCATCGTAGGGAGAGTCATTCACAAGCTCAGGTGTTTCGATTACGGATTCATTTCTTTCAATAATCTTTCCGCTTAAGGGTGCTATAAGTTCAGATACAGCTTTTACAGATTCTACTTCTCCAAATGACTGTAATTGTGTAACGTTTGTTTCTATCTCAGGAAGGTCTACAAAAACAATGTCTCCGAGGCTTTCCTGCGCATAATCAGTTATCCCAAATATCACAGTCCCTTCGGACTCCGTTTTTACCCAGTCATGTTCCTTAATGTATTGTCGATCTGTTGGACTCGTCATAATTTAACTCCGTTT
>VTLG01007169.1_pt1 | contig 18054 bp, 27 predicted proteins | sample 4694571 | NCBI WGS metagenome assembly VTLG01 (sample SAMN12604809, study PRJNA352737) | marine metagenome | biome: ENVO:00000447; feature: ENVO:00000209|ENVO:00000569|ENVO:01000036; material: ENVO:00002151; isolation source: viral sequences binned using virsorter ... | reverse complement strand
TTGATCTAAAATCCAACTGTAAGATTGAAGGTGTAATTACTAGCATTACACTTGCAAGTGGAACTGTTGTTGCTTATCTAATATGAGCCTTGCAAATGCTTTAAAAAAAGCTGCATCAAAAACACTAAGTAAGCTTGGTGGAGATGTAACTATAAGGCAAGTTACTGCTGGTTCATACAATACAACTACTGGTGCTATAACAGAAACAACTTCTGATACAACTATTAAAGGTTCATTAAATAATGTAAATAGGTCTGAGGTAAATGATCTTATAGAATCGCAAGACAAAATTTTAACTATATCTGCTGGCGATCTTACATTTGTACCAACCACAAAAGATAGAGTTGTTATAAGTAGTGTTGAATTTAAAATTATATCTATAACTACAAATGAACAAAATAACACACCAATAAGCTTTGAACTTGTCTTGAGGTAATTATGGCCAGACAAATTAAGATTGAACAAATAGATGATTTAATGAAAGAGGCAGTACAAGAGTTAGTACAAAAAACAACTTTACAGTGGACTGCATTAGCAAAGAAAGCTACACCTGTAGGCGAAACTGGTAATTTAAGAAATGATTGGAAAACTGATATAGGAAAATTAAGAGGCACTATTATAAACAGAATGGAATATGCAGAGCCAGTAATTTATGGAACAGCGTTACCACCAAGTTGGAAAGGTAGATATAGAACAAGACAACAGACCATAAAAGGTTTTCCAGAATTACAAGCCAAGCAACTTACAGTAGGTTATATTCCAAGAGAATTAAAAAGAATTATAAGGAGTAAATAATGGCAGCAACCGATTTAAATACAGTACGATCAACTATTGAAGGAAGATTGGCAACAGAGTTAGCAAGCAGCCCTGTTATTCCTGTTGTATTTAGTAACCAGGCATTTGATTCTATTGGTAATGCAAGCTTTGTACAATGCGAAGTAAGTTTTGGATCTGGCGAAATAACATCTCAAGGTAATCAATCAAATGCAAATACTTTAATTGTAGGTCTATTAACTATGAATGTTTTTACAGAACAGGGTATTGGTAGTGGTGGCAATCTTACTATTTGCAAACGACTAAGAGACCTATACAATAGGATTACAGTTTCAGATGTTATCTTTGATGCAGTAGTTGGACCAGAAATACTCTCGCAACCACCTGAGGGTAAATTTGTTACACAACTGCGCGTAACCTTTGAAACATATGAAGGACTTTAATTATGGCAAAGCTTGAAATTACAGAAGAAATGCTTGACGCAATAGAAGCTGTAAAAGGTAGAAGGAATCCAAATTATTGGGACCCAGAATGTAGAAAATATTATGAGGCACAACAAAATCCTAAAAAAGATGTGAAAAAGTCAGAAAAAGGTTAAACTATTTGTAAATACTTTTTTTATTTGTCATGGCTACAGCAGTTAAAGGTGATGTAGGTAAAGTTATGTTCCATAATGCAGCAGGCACAGAAGCTGATGTTGCATCTACAAGGTCTTGGTCTTTATCTATTACAAAAGACACAATGGAAACAACCAACCAAGGGGATACTTCAAAAACTTTTATTGGTGGACTTATCTCTGGCGAAGGTTCTTGTGAGCTTTTATATGATACTGCTGGCAACTCTGATTATCAGGCTTTTATTGATGATGTATTAGTTACTGGCGATGCTGCAGATGCCTTATTTGAGTTATTTCCAGATGCAGATACATCAGCCAAAAAAATAAGTTTTTCTGGAATTATTACTGGTGCAGAATATGGTGCAACTTTAGGTGAGATTCAAGTAATAACAGTCAACTTTATTACATCAGGTGCCATAACTTCAGCAATATAGTATCTTAGAAGAAGGTATTAAATTTCTACATGGCAACAAAAAGAACCATTGACATCATTACTGAAGGCTTCAGTGATGTAATGTCTGCAAGACGCAAATATGAATTAGAGTTACCATCTGGTCAAAAAATTAATGTTTATTTTCCACCTTTAACAAGATACGACAGACAAAAAGCACAAACTGCTGTTGGTACTGATGATGCTTTAATGGTATCTACACAACTGCTTTGCCAAATCGCACAAAAAGAAGATGGGTCAAAAATGTTTGCTTTGGCAGATGCTATTGATCTACAAAGATTGTTACCAGAAAAAGTTTTAAATGATATTGAATTATTTTTATTTGAATTAAAAATAGATGTTGAAACAGCAAAAAACGATTAAAGAGAAACAGCTGGTTAAACTTCGAGTTGTTTCTCGCATCTGAGTTAGGTAAAACATTAACAGAACTTAGACAGAATATGACGGAAGAGGAGTTAATATATTGGGCTGCATATTACGAAAATAAATATGAGAATGAAAAAAAGATGCGTCAAAGAGCAAATAACAGGTAAGATAAAAGAAATGTATTTTATAAGCTAAGTGGCTGAAAGTATTGTTACCTTAAGAGTTGACACCAGAAATGCTGTCAGTTCTTTAAATAATGCTTCTGCAGCTACAAATAGGTTGTCAACAGCATCAAAAGGTGCAACAAAATCTTTAGCTGCAACATCTACAGCAGCAAAAGGTTTAGGAACAGCAATAAGAAATAGTATTGCACCAATTCTTGCTGTTGGTACAGCTTTTTCTGTTGTTAATAATAGTATTGGTACTTTTTTAGCAAGAGAAAGAGATATTGCAATACTTACTCAAGGTTTAAATAATTTAGGTGCTGGTGCAGCTACCTTAAGAGAGTTACAAGAGGTTGCAGATAGATTTGGAAAAACAACTCTATTTAACCAAGAAGATTTTACAAGAGGTTTTAACCTTTTAACAAGTTTTAGAAATATTGGTGTTGATTCATACGAAAGAGTTGCTCAAGCAGCAGCAGATATTGCACAGGTAAACCAAGTTGATGTAAGCACATCTTTCATGCAACTTGCAAAAGCATTACAAGATCCTGAGAGAAACTTATCAAATTTAAATCGTTCTGGTATTGCTTTTACTAAGCAGCAAACAGATGTAATAAAACAGTTGATGAAAACAAATCAGGTTGCAAAAGCGCATACCATGATTTTGGACATTGTTGATGAAAGTTATAATCAATTAGCTCAAGCTGCTGCAGTAGGTTTTGCTGGTTCTGTTGACTCTTTAGGAGAATCTTTTCGTGATTTTGGAGAAGTTTTAGGGAGGGCTCTTATACCTGTCGTTGAACCTGCAGTAAAAGCACTTACAGCTTTATTAAATGTTTTAAGCGGAGAGGGTGGACAAGCTGCTGCAATTATTGGAGGAGCTGCATTAGCTTTCAAAGGCTTATCCGTTGCAATAGCTCTTACGAAAGCACAACTTGCCACAATGTCCATTGCTGCTGCGGCTGCAAGTGGTCATTTAGGTACTACTGCAACAATGGCTTTTGCTACAGCTGGCGGTTTTGCAAAGGCTACTGCTGCTGCCACTGCATTTAAAGTTGCTTTGGCTAAAACTGGAATTGGCTTAGCTGTTGTAGGTCTTGGATTTTTCATAGCAAAATTATTAGAAGCAAATAACAGACAGAAAGAATTTAATGAACTATTGGAAACTGGAACTGCAGCCTCAATAAATCAAAGAATTGAGGAACGTAAACAAGCTATTGATGAACTTGAAAAACAACTAGCAAATACAAACAGAACAGCAAATGCATTTAAGGTGCTTTTAGGTCCACAACTAAAACTGTTTGGAGTTAAAACTATAAATGATATGAAATTAGAAGTAAAATTACTTAAAAAAGAAATAAAAGAACTTGAAGGTGGATTACCTGCTGCAGAAACAAGAGATGCTACAGCAGCATTTGAAATTCAACTAGAAGATGCAAAAAAAATCAATGAAGAATTAAATACAAGATTACGAAGGGAAAAACTTGGAAATGAGGAAGCACAAAAAGAATTTGATATTACACAAGAAATTGCCAAGATTAAAGAAATGAACCTTTTACCTACAGAGGAAGCAAGGCTTCTTACTTTTGTAAAAGCAAATCATAGTTTAAAGGAAGAATTAGATAAAGTTGAAAAAATAAATGACGCAGCAAAAAGACAAAAAGAAATATTTAAAGAAATTGGCGATAGTATTGCAACAGGTGTTTCAGATGCTTTAGTTGATGCAATCATGCAAACAAAAACCCTTGGTGAAGCTGCAAGTGCAATATTAAATGATATAGCTAGACAATTATTAAGACTTGGTATTAATACTGCTTTAAAAGCTACAGGTTTTGGTATTTTTTCTAATTTGCCCGGATTTGCTAATGGTGGCAGACCACCTGTGGGAAAAGCCTCAATCGTGGGCGAGAGAGGTCCAGAGATTTTTGTACCTTCAACCGCTGGAACAATAATTCCAAATGATCGCATAGGCGGTGGCGTTACAAATAATATTGTTGTTAATGTAGACGCATCAGGTTCTAGTGTAGAAGGCAACGAACAAGAAAGCAGAGAGCTTGGTCTTGTTCTTTCTGCTGCTATACAAGCTCAATTAGTTCAAGAAAAACGACCCGGAGGTTTACTTGCATAATGGCTACTTTCCCATCATTTACTCCTACATATGTTGGCTTTAGTAAAAAATCTGCACCAGTTAAAAGACTTGTGCGTTTTGCAGATGGATATGAACATAGAGTTTTGTTTGGTCTAGCAAGTCATCAAAACCCAAAAGTATTTACTGTACAATTTAATGAATCTGAAGAAGATGCAGATGTGATTGAGGCATTTTTAGATAGTAGAGCAAATGATCAAGCAAGCTTTACTTTTACACCAACTGGCGAAGGAACATCAAAAACAGGGACTTACAGCCAATCTGGAACCACCGTAACAATAACTGTTAGCAAACATGGTATAGCTATTGGTGAAACTGTAACTCTTGACTATACTTCTGGCTCTGCGACAGATGGAACATTTATTGTTGCATCTTCTGCTGACCAGAATACTTTTACTGTTACTGCTGCTGCAAGTGCAACAAATAGTGGAAATGTAACTGTTACAGTTTCTGGCGCAAAGCAATATGTATGCGAAAACTGGACAAAATCTATTCCATACAATAATAGAGCTATTTTAAGTTGTACATTTAGAGAGGTCTTTGAACCATGAGCAGTAGTGTTATTAGTGATATTCAATCAATAAATCCATCTTCAATTATTGAATTATTTACTCTTACAACTACTTCTGCTTTACATGGGTCTGCAACAACATATAGATTTCATGCTGGTTCAAGTTTAAATTCTAATGGAGAAATTGTTTGGGCTGGTAATACATACCAAAGATTTCCAGTAGAAGCACAAGGTTTTGCATATCAAAAAGGCCAGATACCAAGACCAACTTTAACTGTTAGTAATGTTCTTGGAACTATTACATCAATACTTCTTACTGTAAACCAAACAACAACTGGTAATGATCTTACTGGTGCAACTCTTACAAGAATACGAACTCTTGCAAAATTTATTGATGCTGTTAACTTTGCTGGTAATGTAAATCCTTATGGTACACCAGATCCTAATGCTGAATTTGCACAAGAGATATATTCCATTGATAGAAAGTCACAAGAAACAAGAGATATTGTTGTTTTTGAATTAGCTGCACCCATTGATCTTATTGGTGTTCGTGCGCCAAAAAGACAATGTACAAGGGCTGAATTTCCTAGCATTGGATTAGCTGTATAATGACTTGGAAAAATTCTGCTTTAGCTCATGCAAAAGAACAAGACCCTAAAGAATCTTGTGGTTTATTAATAGAGATAAAGGGAAAAGAAAAGTATTTTCCTTGTAAAAATCTTTCAAATTGGTCAAATCAATGTTTTATTATTGACCCTGTAGATTATGCAAAAGCAGAAGATACTGGCAAAATATTAGCTGTAATACATAGCCACCCAACAACACAACCTATTGCAAGTCAGGCAGATATGGTAAGTTGCGAAGATACAAATTTGCCATGGCATATTGTAAATCCAAAAACAGAACAATGGGGTTACTATGAACCAAGTGGTTACAAGCCACCCTTACTTGGCAGACATTGGGTTTGGGGTATTACTGATTGTTTAAGTTTGGTAGAGGATTGGTATTTTGAAGAAAAAAAAATTTCTATAAAAAAGGCTACAAGACCTCTAACACCTGAAGAATTTGCAGAAAATCCAAAATCAAATGAAGATGGAGATTTCAATAACTATCTAATAAATGCAGGCTTTCGTTTACTAGAACCAAATGAAAAATTAAAAAATGGAGATGTTTTAGCAATGAGTATTTTAGGAAAAGGTTTAAATCATGTTGGTATTTTTTTAGATGGAGATGTTTTGCATCATTTAGGAGATAGAATAAGCTGTAAAGAACCATACAATCCTTGGTTATTAAAATGTACAGGAGGGAGGTATCGTTATGATGCGTAAAATCAAACTGTATGGCGAACTGGCAAAAATAACAGGTCACAAAGAATTAGAAGCTGTTGTTAATACAACAGCACAAGCTGTAAGCTTTCTTGTAAATAATTTTCCAGAACTAGAAAGCCACATGGCAAATAAATATTATCAAGTGTTATTAGATAAAGAAGATGTAAATATAGATGAATTACATTTTCCAATAGGTAAATCTGACATTAAATTTGTTCCTGTTATATCTGGTTCTGGTGGTATTGGTAAAGCTTTATTGGGTGGAGCTTTAATTGCATTGAGTTTTAGTGCTGGTATATTTACTGCACCTTTGACAATGAGTGGTGGATTTGCTGCTGCTGGTTTAGGTGCAAAAGCTGCCTTTGGAATAGGTGCTGGATTGGTTTTATCAGGTGTAAGTGATATGTTATTTCCTACACCTAAAATGCCACAATTTAGTTCTGAGCAAGACCCAAGATTATCTTTTAGTTTTAGTGGCACACAACAGACTAGCCGTGCCGGAACACCAGTTCCTTTAGTATATGGCGAAATCTTTACTGGTTCTGTTGTAATAAGTTCTTCGATAGATACTGAACAGGTGCAAGTATGACCGACAATAAAAAAATTATACGTGGTTCATTTGGTGGAGGTTCCAAGCCTTCTCCACCTCCACAACCTACAAGAACACCAGACACTTTACACAGTAAGCAGTTCGTAACATTTTTAGATTTAATTTCTGAAGGAGAAATAGAAGGTAGTGCATCTGCATCAAAAGAAGGTATAACAGACAAAAATTCTACAGCATACAAAAACGCATATCTTAAAGATGTTTTTTTAAACGATACACCAGTATTAAGAGCAACAGCATCATCAACAAATCCTCAAGACCTTGATTTTAATTTTCAAGATGTCACATTTAATTCAAGACATGGTACTGCCAACCAAACAAAAATTGATGGTGTTGAAAGTTCTTCTTCATCTACCCCTGTCGGAATTACAGTTACAGCAGCATCTCCAGTAACAAGACAAATAACAAATACAAATGTTGATCGTGTAAAAGTAACAATTACATTTCCACAAATACAAGTAGCAAAAGAAAACGGTGACTTATTAGGCGACACAGTAAAATTTAAAATTTCTGTTCAATATAACTCTGGTGGTTTTACAGATGTTCATACTGATACTGTTACTGGTAGAACTGCTGACGCATATCAAAAAGACTTTTCAATAAAAATTACTGGCGCTTTTCCTGTTGATATAAGAGTTACAAGAATTACAGCAGACAGCACAAGCAGCAGTACAGTAAATTCATTTCAATGGACAAGTTTTTCAGAAATTATTGATGTTGCCTCTACTTATGCAAACTCTGCTTATAACGCAATAAGACTTGATTCTCAACAGTTTGGTTCAATACCATCAAGAAAATTTAGAATAAGAGGAATAAAAGTAAGAATACCGGGGGCTGGTGCATCTAGTTCTGGCACTCCAACTGTTGATACTGCAACTGGTCGTATTGTTTATCCAAGTGGCTATATTTTTAATGGTGTTATGGGTGCTGCTGTTTGGACTTCATGCCCGGCAATGATTTTATTAGATTTACTTACAAATACAAGATATGGTTTTGGCGATCATATAACAGACAGTAATCTTGACTTATTTTCTTTTGTTACTGCAAGTAAATATGCGAACACTCTTGTAAATGATGGTTTTGGAAGTCAAGAGGCTCGATTTAGTTGCAATGTAAATATACAAAATTCTTCTGAAGCATTTGACCTTATAAATGAATTAGCTGGCGTTATGAGATGTATGCCTATTTTTACTGCTGGTTCAATTACGATTACCCAAGATTCACCAAAATCAGCAAGCTATTTATTTAATTTAAGCAATATTACATCTGAGGGTTTCAATTATTCTGGTAGTAGTTTAAAACAAAGACATACTGCTGTAGCTGTCTCATATTTTAATATGGACAGCCAAGATGTAGATTTTGAAGTTGTAGATGATACAACCGCACAAGGTAAATTTGGAATTATTACAAAACAAGTTAAAGCCTTTGCTTGTACATCTAGAGGTCAAGCAGCAAGATTAGGTAGAGCAATATTATTTGCAGAACAAAATGAATCAGAACTGGTAAGCTTTACAACTTCAATAGATGCTGGTGCTGTAGTAAGGCCGGGTGCAATTATTGATATAAATGACCCTGTTCGTGCTGGTGTAAGAAGAGGTGGAAGATTATCTGCTGTTGCATCTACAACAGTTATGACTATTGATGATGCCAATGCTTCTGATTTGGCAACAACAAATTCTCCTACTTTTAGTGTTGTTTTACCAGATGGCACTGTTGAAACAAAAGATGTTTCTAGTATTACTTCTGCTGGTGTTGTAACAGTTAGTTCAGCATTTTCACAAACTCCAAATGTAAATACAGTTTGGCTTTTGGCAAATGCAACAGTAGAGGCACAAAAATTTAGAGTTATAACTGTTGAAGAACAAGATGGTATAAATTTTTCAATTACAGCCCTTTCTTACGTTGAAGCTAAATATGACTTCATTGAAGATGGTTCAAGTTTACCTGCAAGAAATGTATCTGTTTTAAATGAATTAAAACCACCACCATCTAACCTATCGGCAACAGAAACGATTGTTCCTATAAATAATCAAGCAGTATCTAAAATATTTATAAGTTGGCAACCAATAGTTGGTGTAATTGAATATCAAGTAAATTATCGTTATGAAAATGGAAACTTTGTTTCTGAAAAAGTTTCAAGGCCTGACTTTGAAATAAAAAATAGTCAGCTTGGTACATATGAAATTCAAGTATTTAGTTATAACGTACAAGGCCAGCTTTCTGCTACATCAAACGATCTGACTTTTGAAGCTATAGGTAAAACGGCAAGACCACAAGATGTTACGAATTTAAGAATAGAACCAATATCAGATCAATTCGTAAGACTTAGATTTGATAAAGCTACAGATGTCGATGTAACACATGGTGGTAACGTAGTTGTTCGTGCCAGTAACCTTTCAGATGGAACAGCAACTTTTACAAATTCAGTTGACGTTATTCCAGCTTTGCCCGGCAACGTAAGTGAGTCTATTGTTCCTAATATTGTAAATGGTGAATATATTTTAAAGTTTAGAGATGACGGAGGCAGATTAAGTGAAGGCGAAACTTCTGTAATAGTTAACAGCCCTGATCCATTTCCTAAATTAACAGTTTTAACAGATAGAGAGGATACAGATAGTCCACCTTTTGCTGGCACAAAAGTTGATTGTTTCTTTAGTGATGATGTTAATGGTTTGGTTTTAGGGTCTCTAGTTACATTAGATTCTGAACCAGACTTCGATGCTATTGCAGATTTTGATTTTTTAGGTGCTGTTGACCTTACTGGTGGTTCATATGAATTTGCAAATACTTTAGACCTAGGAGGAAAACAACCTCTAAGATTGCGTAGACATTTTGTAACACAAGGTTTTTATCCAAATGATCTAATTGATAAAAGGTCAGGTAATATTGATACTTGGACTGATTTTGATGCTGCTACTGCATTTGATGTTGGGGCTTCGTTATTAGTTGCGGTTACTGATTTAGACCCTGATTTAACAGTTTCATCTGGTGTGACTTATGGCCAAAGCGGAACAACTATAACAATCACAAAAACTGCACATGGATATTCTGTTGGCGATTTTGTTGTTATTACATTTACTGCTGGTTCTGCAACAGATGGTAACTATGAAATTACATCAAAAACAGATAATACATTTACAGTTACTTCAGCTACAAGTGCAACTATTTCAAGTGGTACAGCTTGTACTTATGGAGCAAACTTTACCAGATTTAATCCTTTTGTAAATGGAACTTATGTTGGTAGAGGTTTTAAATTTAGATGCGAAATGGATTCAGATGACCCTGCACAATCAATAGAAATTGACCAACTTGGATATACAGCAGAACTTGAAAGCAGAACAGAAACAAGTCTTGGTAATGCAGGGGCAACAGGTGGTGGTATTATTTCTTCTGGAACTTCTCAAAAATCAGTTGCATTCACAAATTCATTTTTTACAGGTCAATCTGGCACAAGCGTTGCAGCAAATTCTGTTTTACCTAGCATTGCAATAACAATAGAAAACGCCATAAGTGGCGATTTCTTTGCTTTATCATCTATAACAGGTAACGGATTCAATATAGATATTAAAAATGGAAGTAGTCATGTTAATAGGGAATTTAAATATAGTGCAACTGGTTTTGGTCGAGGCTCTTAAATTATGATAACCTTAAAGAAAAATTAGACTAAAATGGCTACCCACGATTATGTTATAGACAATAGTACAGGGGCGAACGTTCGTAGTGACTTAAATAATGTATTACAAGCAATATTAACCAATAACAGCAGTTCTTCTGCACCCTCTACCACAGCAGCCTATATGTGGTGGGCTGATACTACAACAGGCATTTTAAAAATAAGAAACAGCGCAAACGATGGTTGGGTAGAACTTTTACAGCTTGATGGTACTTTAACTCTTGAAGATGGGTCTGCAAGTACACCAGCACTAGCGTTTCGTGACGACCTCAACACAGGTATTTTTAGTTCTGCTGCTGATACTTTTAATGTAGCAACTGGCGGTGTGGAAAGAATGGAGCTAGGAGCTACAACAATATTTAATGAAGATGGGGCAGATGTAGATTTTAGGATTGAAGGGGATTCACAAGCAAATTTATTTTATGTAGATGCTGGTAATAATCGGATTGGTTTAAATACATCAAGTCCAGAAGCAAATCTTCATATGGCAAATGATGCAAATGGAGAAGGTATTTTATTAAAATCTACAGGAAGTACGAGTAATGCTCTTACTTTTGATGCAAACAGGGGTACTGAAGGTGTAATAGGAGTACTATATGGCAGATGGAATGGAACGACTATTGCTCAAATAAGTTTTACTTCTGGTAGTGATGGCACTAATAAAGATGATGGATTTATTACTTTTGGAACGGAAAGTGCAGCATCAAGTGGAAATGTAAATGCTACAGAACGAATGCGTCTTGACAGTTCGGGAAGGTTGCTTTTGGGTACAACTTCACTAGGAGCGCATGAAGGAGGTAATAATTTTACGATTGCAGAAAGTGGACATTGTGGTATGACAATACGATCAAGCACATCTACAAGTGGAAATATTTATTTTGCAGATGGTACAAGTTCGGCTGAATCAGCCAGAGGTGAAATAAGCTACAGACACGCCACAGATGATTTAAGAATTTTTACCGCAGCAACAGAACGCTTTCGGGTCGACTCTTCAGGAAGAATCCTTGTTGGAACTGGTACACAGTTTGGTGATGGTACTGATAGGTTAATGCTTGAAAATACTACAAACGGAGGAAGAATTGCTTTCGGTACCTCTGCTACTTTTGCAGAATGTATAATCGGTCAAGTTAATGCTTATTGGGCTGATAATAAAAAAATTGCAGCTATAAGTTTCTTTGGTGGTAATGATACAACGAATAAAGATGATGGAACAATAAGGTTTTCTACTTCATCAGCAAATAATATTGCAGAACGAATGAGGATTTTAAGTGATGGTGCTGTTGTTATAAATGCTACAGCAAGACCTGTTGTTGGTACGGAATTTTTTGGAGTGCAGGGTGGCAGTGCTAGTAATGCGGTTGGTATTGGCGCGGCAGTTTCACATAAAGATGGAATACCTTTCTTTGCCTCAAATAGTTCAGGTACTTCTTCGCAAAATTTAATGCGTTTTGCGGCAGGGTCAGGCGGTGATACTAGAGGAACAATCGTTTTTAATGGTTCAGCTATGGTTTATGGAGGAACTTCTGATTATCGTTTAAAAGAAAATATTAAAAAAATATCTGATGGTATTTCAAAACTTAAAAACTTAAATCCAATCAATTTTAACTGGATTAAAGATGAAAAAAATACAAATATTATGGGATTTCTTGCACATGAAGTTCAACAAATAATGCCAGAGGCTGTTAGTGGAACTAAAGATGGTGTTAATTCAGAAGGTAAAGAAGATTATCAAGAAATGGATTATGGACGTATAACACCACTTATAGTTGCGGCTTTGAAAGAATTGATAACAAGAGTTGAAACGCTTGAAGCTGCTTAGTATAATTGAATAACTTATAAAAAATTTATGGCTACTCCACAAGAACTTTATGACGAAACAAAAACTCGTCTTGATTTAAATATTGCAAAAGCACAAATGCTGCAAAAAGAAATAGATCAAAAAGTACAAGAAAAAAATCAATTAATGCAACCAATCATGGAAGATCAAGGTGCACTAAAACAACTTGAAAAACTTAGTGACGTTGTTCAACCTGTAGAATCAAAGTAAAATAAAAAAAACACTTTTTATTATGGCTGTTACTTGGGATATTGCTGCTCTAGACGCAACAAAAACTGTCGGTAGTTTATCTGATGTTGTTACTACTGTTCATTGGACTGCTAGTGACTCTGAAACCGTTGGAAGTGGTGATTCTGCTGTAGAACATACTGGCTCTGCTTATGGTTCTATAGGACTTGCTGATGCTGATAGTGGTTCTTTTACTGCCTATGCAGATATAACAAAAGATAATGCTATTGCATGGGCTAAAGCTGCAATAGGTTCTGATGAAGTAACAGCTATTGAAACAAGTATTGCTGCACAGATTGCAGAATCTAAAACACCAACTAAGACTTCTGGTGTACCTTGGTAGTTTAAAATTTTACTTTTTCGTGCATCTGTTTAGTCATCATTCCACCTATTAGATATAATGGAGCAAGACCTACAAGTAAAAACAGGCACATCAAAGTAATAGGTGCTAAGGCCTTAATAAATGCTTCTTTCCACATATGTTTCAAAAAATCGCTAATGTTTTGAGTGTCATCTCATTTCTAATGGTAGCTTCTATGACCGCCACAGGAATAATAGGTTATAAATATGTAACTTCAGAAAATTTCAAGGCACAAGTCATGAATGAAATACTTGCAAATGTACAAGGTATGATGCCAAAAGTTTTAGATAATAGTTTGCCGAAAGTAACTGGCCCATCTATGCCTCTACCTAAAAAGTGAGTGAAATACCTCGTATAAATATTCATAAAGTAGAAATAAACGAAATACCAATATGGGAAACTAATTTACCAATAATAAATACAATTAATAAACCAATAGTTGATATTCCAGCTTGCGTAAGAGTACACAGAAACAACTTAACAAGTATTATTGATAGTGATAAAGATGAATACGGTACATATACAGAATGTGGTAATTTCAGTATTCCTAGTTTTGAACCATTGCAGTATAACCCGAATGAGTTTGTTTATACTCAATCAGAAACGCCACAAAATCAAGAGCAAGAATTTGTACAACCTACAGTAGAACCGCCAAAATATGAACCAAAGAAAAAAGAAGATGAACTTCTTTTTGTTGCCTGTCCTAGCTCAAAAGATCAAAGGGTTGGGGATTATCGTAACGAATTTAAACTTGAACGTGTTATTGGGCATAAAAAAAGTAAAGATGGGAGTGAATGTATAACACTGTATGAGGACGTTAAATTCATTGAGCAATACATACCGAATCCTCCACAGCTTGTTAGTGCTGCTGCTATTGCTACTGTTGCTGCCACTACTCCATTATTGCTTAATATTGTCAAACCTTTAGTAAAAAATATTATAAAGAAGCTGACAAAGAAAAAAAAGATGTAGAATAATATTAGTAAAAGGATTTGACCCCTTGAGAGGTTCTAGACACTCTCTTAATGCTCACAGCAAACACTCAATAGGCAAGGTCGTTCAGATTTGAAATACCACCTTTTACTATCTTAGACAAGTGGATACCCGTAGCTTGTCTATTTTAATTTATGAGTGTGTGGAATAACTTGATTTGGAGGCGGTGAAACTACAACACCTTCGCATAACTTTGCAAAATTACTTTTTGGATCAAAATATATTCCAGCCAACATTAGCTCTCCACAATTTTTTAGTCTTGCAATTTCATAATTAAGTAACTTTGCATTTAGTTCTTGTTTCTGTAAATTTATTTGTGTTTGAGCTGCATCTAGACAAGAATCTTGAAATCTATTATCAAGTGGAATATTAAATGTAAGTGCAAATCCAAAGTTAAGTCCTAAAGAATCTTTATTACCACTATAATTTTCTTGATAATAAAGAACATTGCCCGGATTATCAGGCACACCATCATCATTAGCATCTGTAGGATCATAAACAGGTGTATGATAAATATAATCTTGCGGCCTTTTTTGATTAAAGCTAGTAGTTAAAAATGGGCTTACTGTCATTTGTGGTCCAGAACATTTTATATTATTTCCGTACATATTTTCTACCATTGGTCCACCTAGTACTTGCGTTGCAAAATTAGATACAGAACCACTTGCTGATGCAGAAGGAGCCGCAGTATTTGAGGTATTAGCAAATACTGGACTCCCAAATAATAATGATACTACTGCGAGAATATTGTAGTTGTATCTGTTACGCTTGTGCTTTGTATTGTTCGAGTTATATCTGTTACTGATTGCATGCCGGGTGCTTGATAAACTTCTGTAAATTGAAAAGCATCTCCTTGGTTTGTTTGTGTCCAGTTTGGTCGTTGGTCTAGATTTAATCCTTGCCATGTATGAGTTGTACCGTTTATTGTTTCACTAACTGTGGTAGCTGCTGGAGACATAGAAGTTCCGTCATGCTGTATGCCTGATCCTGTAACTGAATAGAGAAATCCAGAATTGTATTCTGTTGTTCGTATAACTTCTGTAATACTTGTGGAAGTTTCTGTTCGTGATGTACTTGAACCTTGAGTAAAATTTGGAATAACTGGAACAGCATAACAAGGAGCAGATACAACAAAACCAAGAAGTAATAACCTCTTCATTCGATAGTAAGATCAACGACAAATTGTCCTGTTATCACAATACCTGTTCCTGTGCCGGGTGTCATTGTAATTGTATGATTATCTATTGTTACCCCTGCTGTTCCTACACTACCAGCACTTGTAGATGTAATATCACTAAAGTTTGGCACAGTACCTACAGTAATGGCACTTCCAGAGGTAGCATCGCCTTCTAGGTAAGATTGTGTAAAGCTAAATGCTTCGCCACTTGTTGCTTGAGTTGCAGATGGAAATGTAACTGATGGAACACCTGAAGTTGTAGAGCCAAATCCACCTAAAGTTGCTGCTGAGTTAGAGTCTACAGTTGTTACATTATTACCGGAGATACTGTAAGTTGATCCAACTTTATCCGCTGTGCTGGCAGCACTTAAAGATTCAAATTTGACACTTGAAGATATTGAATGATTTATATCTGCATAAACTGGTGCAGATATAAACAAAATTAAAGATAATAATTTTTTCATTTGATTCCTACATTTGTGTCTTTATTATCAACTATTTTAGCAGCGTTTGCAGGTTTCTTTTTGTTAACAGAGATACCGTAGCTGCCTAAGACCCCACTGGTCAAACCGGCTAAAAATGCTCCGTCATTACGAATTTTGTCCATGTATCCAAGAGTCATCATTGCAAGCGACCAGCAAAGAATCATAAATCGAACCGCATGACCAAAGATTTCTCCCCAATCAGTACCTTCTTTTTCTTCTTGATCTTCCATAAAAAAAGCTGCCTAGTGTGTGAGGAGTAAGCTGCTGACCACTGCTTATTTTAGACAGCATATGCCAAATGTAACAAAAACTGTTATGTTTGGAAAGTAACACAATAAATTATGATTAAAATTCTAAAGCCAATCTTAATGACATTTCTGACAACAACAACTGTAAAACGACTTGTTGTTGATTTATTAAGAGCAATTTGTAAACAAACAACAAATACACTTGATGATCGTGCAGTAGATATTTTAGAAAAACAACTTTTTCCAAATTAATTATGGATAAAAGTTTTATATCAGTATTAATAGAACCAATACCAGTAGAAAAGAAATTGGCTACTGAAGTAAAAATAAGAGATATTATTGCCTGTACTGATATAGAAATTTTAAAAAATTACACAATAAAACTGCTACAACAAAATGTTAATCATGATTATGTATTAACCCATGCGTTAGTCAGAATACTTGAAATGGAAGATGAAATGAATAAAAAGAAAAAGTTTGGTTTATTTAACTAAATATGGTTTAAGTTTGTCTTTATATTTTTCAATAACTTTTAATCTTACTGTTTCTGGAATATTTCTCATAGTTGGCAACGGATCAAATATATTTTCTATAGTTTCAATTGCTCCAAAAGCTTTATCTCCAATAACCCAAATAACATTTATTAATGGTTTTTCTGGGTGCATACCACTTTTTTCGTTAAAGAAAAAACCAGCCTCTATAAATTCAATTTTTACATCAATTTCTAAATTCATTCACAATCACATTGTGGACAATCAAAATGCAATGGCTCTTGCGTAATCATTGCAGATAATACAAGCAAGGCTAATTTTGTAGGAGGTTGCTCGTTACTGAAAAATAATATTTTTTCTTTTTGTAAATGAACCCCTTTTTTTGAAATTATTAAAGAAGAATCTGCCATATCAGATTGTTTAAATTCCTTTTTTGATAACTGAGAAATAAGTAACCCAACACCATGCTCATTATGAGTCATGGTGCAGGGGTGATAATCAAATAAATCTTCTCCAAAACATTCAAGACCACATTCCAAATGATCTAAAAATACTCTTACTTCATGTGGTAGTTTTGATTTGGCTACACCGATTTCCTCTTGTGGTAATTTTTTAAAATTCTTCTTCATTTTGTTCTTGCTTTTGATAATCAGAGACAACCATTTTCATATATGGATTGCCTGATTGTGATTGAGCAGGAAACATTTTTGCTCGTATTTTTACAGCATTATTGCCTTTATAATCTTTTATAAGATTTTTTTCGTCCATAGCATAATCGTAGAGTTTTAAAACCTCATCAACTGTTATTTCAGATACAGACCAATATTTGTGCTGTTGATTTTCTGATTGACAGTTAAACCACATAGAAAATTTTGATTTTGGCGTTTCAGACATTTAATTTTGCTCCTGAGATTTTGTCATTTGTTCACGAAGAAACTCTTCGTGGATTGTTAATTCAATGTGATTAGCTAATAGCTTGTTAACAGATGGATAAAATTTGTTTTTAAAATTATCCATTATTTGTTTTTTATCAGGCCGTGAATTTAATTCAGCACGCAATTGAGCAAATGCTTCTTCAGATATTTTTTCTTGACCCTTTGGGGGTTTTGTTGATGAAACCTGAAACTTTGGTTTGCCAGTTTGTTTTTTTCTAGCTTTACCAGTATTGTCATTATCTGCTGCTTGTTGGCTAAATGCATCAGCTTCATCATCAGCCTGTCCAAGACCATATGCACCAAGCAACATATATCTTCTTGTATATGTAATCGCACTTCCAATAGAAAAATATTTGTTGCGATTATTGTTTTGACACCATTCAGTTACTATCGGGAGTCTAGAATCTAAATACTCTCCTGATTCGTGCATTAATCTACATGTAATCCACATTGTTGGTGAATCTGTATGTGATGTAGAACTTTCAATTAAAAATGTATGTGATAATCCATGCTTTGTAGCTGGACTAACAGCATATTCTGCTTCAGCTAATGAAACATACGAGCCAAAGTTACCTGACGCATCACGGACTGCGTTGCTGAACTCTTGTTGAAATTTAGCAAGAGCAGCAGCCAATTTAGGAGTGGCGATTGGTTTTTGTTCGA
>VTLG01005388.1_pt1 | contig 18054 bp, 8 predicted proteins | sample 4694571 | NCBI WGS metagenome assembly VTLG01 (sample SAMN12604809, study PRJNA352737) | marine metagenome | biome: ENVO:00000447; feature: ENVO:00000209|ENVO:00000569|ENVO:01000036; material: ENVO:00002151; isolation source: viral sequences binned using virsorter ... | reverse complement strand
ACCATCGACTGTTCTTAAATGACCAGCAAAAGCTTGTGCAACACTTGATTTAATCCAAAAACTTATAGTTATATAACTGGAACTAGATGTATAATCCCAACCAGACTGAGCTATATTTTGTGCTTCAATAGCTTGCATAACTTGTACATAATCATCTGCACCTGCACCACTTGTTTGGTTCCCATTAGTAAACTTAAAAGCTTTACGAAAACCTTTAGCCCAAGGTCCAGTATCACTAGAATCTAAATCAATTTGTGCATAAGTAGGATTTTCATCTGTTCCACCATGATTATGTTTCCATCTATCTAAGGTTTTATAGTTACCATCAGTACTTGATGTCGCTCTTTGTGCAACCTGCATCGCACCATTAATTATTAAATTGCGATTGCTTAAGTTATTAGTAATCTTAGCGGTAGCTGTACCATCACTAGCCAACGTAATCGCATCACTTGATGCACCTGTATGGCGGATTGTGTTTGTTATTAGTTTACTCATGATTATGCTGTCCTGTATGAACCGGCTAATTCCATATACATTGCAGCAGTATCAAAATCTGAAACACTCCAACTGCCCCAACCAGAATTACTTACCGAGTATAAACCTTTCCATTTAGTAGTATTACCACTGCAATAAAAACTATATCTTTGGGTTTCATCGAAATCTACTTTCTCTGTGTGGAAATCAGTAGTAATACCAGCAACCATACTATTTGCATTATAACTAGTAAATGGCAACTGATCTATCCATACTCCTCCTGATGCATTATTATCTAAGTCTTTATTATAAAAATGAATATTAACATGACATATACCTCCTATTTTTATATATTGACCTACACCAGTTATATTATATGTACCGATGTTTGAAGCTCCTCCTAGTCTTGGTGTGAAAGTTCCCTCTTCATAATCCGACAAAGTATTGGCATCAGTATTAGAAGTTGCTCCTAAACAAATACCTTTACCAGCAGTACCAAATACTATATCACCACTATTTACTGTAAGGTCAGTAGCTATTTCTACTATTGCACTACCACCTGATGATCTGAATTGCCATCCACCAGTACCGCCTTGTAGATATAATTTATTAGAGTTTTGTTGGATCTTCCCAGCTACTTCTCCTGTCCAAGAACTATTAGTAAATCTGATATCGTTAGCAAAGGTTGCATTACCTGTAATATTTAAATTTCCACTTGTATCTAATAAATCTGTATCACTTCCTGATGAAGATGGTCCCTTAATCGAGATCGATCCTCCGCCACTTGCGGCGGGTAATTTTAATTCACTCATAATTTATACGAAATAATGACCGTTAACTAATATGTAATCACCATTAGCCCATTGGCTTGGAGCAATTGGAGTCCAAGAATCATCGTTTCGTGTTACATAGAAGTATCCTTTATTACCACCAGGATCAACTGAAAGCCAAGGGTTATTATAATTATCGTTACCTAAATTAGTGCCATATGTATAGCAGTGTAAGACTCCAGCATTTTCTTCTTCGGTAGCGCTTGCAGCAGCAAATGGTAAATTACCTATACTTGTATCGGTTCCAGCACCACCACTTTTAGTTTCTATTCTTACTCTTCCTGTAATGTATACTACTCTTCCAATTTTGGTATAAGATAATAAATCTTGATCTGAATAGAGACTGATACTACCACTACTACCTGATCCATGGAAATTCATAGCTACCGTAAAAGTTCCCTCTTCATAATCTCCAAGAGCATTTGCAGATGCAGTGTCTCCATTAAAGGAAATACCCTCTCCAGTATCATGAATAATTAAACGATCAGAAGTTCCATCATGAAAACCTAAATGGTCTGTACCATTATTACCATAGTCATAGTTAACGATTTTCCATGTAAGAGCATCATTCTGTAAAGTTAAATTACATTCTCTTTGACCAGAAGTTATACTAATACCTGCTGATTTTGTTTCTAATTTCTGTACATTATCATATCTAAGACCAACCGCTCCATCTGCTACACAAGTTATATGCGCATGACCGTTGGTTTTATCTTGTAGATATAAAGTATCTGATTGTATACCTAAATAACCAGTTGAGTTCTGGATAAGAGAGTTTGTTCCATCATGATTGATTTGTAGATCGTCTCCAGTTCCTAAAATATGTTTGACGTTATCGTCATACTCTATACCTGTAGAGCCATTAATTGTTACTGCCATTTTATACTATTGTAAGTGTTCTATTTGCAGGAACTGTAACGGTAACGCCTGAAGCGACTGTCATTGGACCCGGAAACATTGCATTGTTATTAGCGCCTATCGACCAGTTGGCTGCTACTGTTGCGGGTGATTCGTATCCTGTTGCTTGTGTTGAACCTGAAACTGTAGCTCCAGTTGCAGTGGTTTCTAATTTCTTAGAGTTGTCATGGTAGAGTTCTACGGCTCCATCAGGTATACCTTTAATTATAAATTCATCTGAGGCATAATTTTTAACATAGAAATTACCAGTCTCAATTTGTACTTGACTATCTTTAAGTATTAAATAACCTGTAGAATTATTGATATAGCTATGTGTCCCATCATGGTAGATCTCTAAATCATTACCTGTACCCCATCTAGCTTTAACTGTATCATTAAAGTCTACACCACTAGCACCACCTACTCCAGCTGGTACGGATTGCCATGAGCAACTTCCATCACCATCTTCTCGTAGATATTTAGCTCCACCTGATTCACCTGTTGAAAGTATTGCTGTACCTTCAGGTGTAGATGTTACACTAGCCCATGTAAGACCACCTGTATTACCAGACTGTTTAGATAGGAATTGTCCGTTAGATCCAGCATTACTAATTTTAAGATTAGCTTCATCTACTACATCATCTGCAATAACAGTAGCTCCATCAGCTGTTGATGTTACTTCACCTGAGTGATTAGGGTGTACATAGTTATTAGCTGAGGCTGCAATTCCATTAAGTTTAGTATGATCTGCGTCAGTAAATACATTGCTATCACTAGCAGCTTCTACAGCTGCTCTAACTTCTGCATTAGATAATTGAGTATTAGTAGTATAACTAGGTACTACCCATTCCATACCATTGCTGGTATATTTAAGGAATTTATCAGTTCCACTAGGAGCATTATGTATATCTAACTTAACTTCTGCAATTGAGTCATCTGCTAACTTACTACCTGCAATATTTGCATTAGTATTAACAGCAGCGTTAACAATCGCACCATCTATCATTGCATCTGCACCTACACTGTCATCACTAGGTGCACCAATATTTACGGCTGCTCCGATCGTGATGATAAAGTAATCAGCACCGGAAGGAGGAGCACTGGCAAAAATGATACTAGAGCCATCAATAACGAACCCCTCGGATGGCTGACTTGTTCCAGCGTTAGGTTTTTGAAGGACTCCATTGACGCTAACAATAAGTTGCTGTGCGTATGTAGGAGCATTAGATAAGACGAATCTATAAGCTGATCCATTAAGTGTTGCACTATTTCCTCCTGTTCCACTATATGAAGATATTGTATTTATATAGAAGTTACCAACTGATTGAACTTCATCCCAGCTACCACCAGCATCTGCATTCCATACCAGCATTTTAGCTGATGTAGTATTAAAGAATAAGTCTCCGTCATCATTATTAGAAGTTGGGTTGGAAGCTCCTACTCTATATCTATTACCAAAATCCTCAATATCTGTACTAATACTTGTTATATCTTGCTCTCTTAAAGTAGCTTTATGGTAGTTATAAGTTTGACTAGAGCCAGTAGAACTGACCATCATAGCCACACCATTAGTTATAGTAGAGCTATTAAACTGAGAGTTAATATTATTAATTGTTACTGTCGAACCACCTACAGTTCTACCTGTTGTGCTACTACCAGAACCATCAACAACAAGACCACCAGCATCTGCTATACTAATTACAACACCAGCTGCTGGTTGAGTGTTAGGGAATGCAGCATCTGTTGCTATAACTTCAAGACCACCAACAGGTGCTAACTGTGCTGCTACATAATCAACAACAGCTCCTGATGTAGGGAATTTAGCGTCATTATCAGTAATAGTTGTTTCTTTAGCTAACCCTGCTACTTGGTTTAAATCAGTAGTAGACGCTGTTACACCATCTAATTTATTAAGTTCAGATGCACTAGCTGTAATACCACCGACTAAAGCATTGTGTGTATCTACATAAACATTACTATCAGAAGCTGAACCTACAAGAGTTCTTATTTCAGCTGCTGTTTGATCTGCTGTAGCACTATCTTCAATAGCGTTTAACTTAGTATGATCTGCATCAGTGAATACGTTAGAATCACTAGCTGCCTCTACAGCAGCTCTTATCTGAGCATCAGTTTGGTCAGCTGTAGCATTATCTTCTATACCATTTAACTTAGTATGATCAGCATCTGTAAATACATTACTGTCAGATGCTGATTCTACTAAAGTTCTTATGTCAGCCGCTGATTGATCTCCTGTAGCTGCTGTTGCTATACCTGCTAGTTTAGTTTTCTCAGCATCTGTGAATACATTACTATCTGATGCATTACCTACTGCTGTTCTTATTTCAGCATCAGTCTGATCTGCTGTGGCATTTGCTTCAATACCATCCAGTTTAGTCTTAATAGATGTACTCGAAGCACCATCAAATAGCTTTCTTTCTAAATCAAATGTTTTATTCCTTGCTTCTTGTGCAGTGAAGTTAGATTCATCAAATGCATTATTCAGATCTGTTGATCTAATAGTACTTCCACCAGCAAAATTAGTATAATTACTTGAAGCATCCCTTGTTCTACGTTCAACCGTTACTACAGCACCGCTAGCTAAAGCAGCATTAAATGTAATAGTATTGAGATCGGCAGAAATTGTATAGTTTGTAAGACTTGTCCCGCTGCTTACAGCAGGAAAGTATAATCCAGTTGTATCGTTAACCTGTGGATGGTTAGAGTCCGCAGTACTAGCAGTAGACTGCAGATACTGTAAGACTCTAGTTCCTCCTGACAGTGTTACATATACATCTAAATCATTTTCATTATTCAGTTGTATACCAAAGTTAGTGAAGGACGTTGTTCCTTGTCCTCCACTTCCTACGGCATTAAATGTATGTGTTGTTTTAACTGCCATTGATAATCAATGTATAAGTACGGTGCTTATTTTGGAAACTCTTTTATCAAATAGTCAATCCTAGCATAATTACCTGATTGACTTATAGATTTCTTTCTAGCCTGTTCTAGGATACTCTTAGCTACGTCAGGGTTTGATTCTAACATCTTTGCTATAGCTTCCTTTTTATATCTTAAATGTATTCTATGTACATCTAAATAAAATTGTTGCTCTGTTAGTTTAAAACCATCAGCTTGTCTTAACCCTCTATTTTTATATTCATCTAGTCCTTTACGCCATCTACCATTTGGTCTCATAAGATGTTCTAAATCTCTACGTAGATTAGTCATCTGCATATACTTTTGTAATTCTGATCTCTGATAAGAGTTTAAACGTACACCTTTATAAGTTGATAAAACGTTAGGTAGGTCATAACTCATTTCAGCAAGACCAGATTTTACAATATCCCCTTCTACATAATTAATAGCAACAGGAGAAACAGAATTGATAAATCTAAGTAGTGGGTTTGTAGGCCATACAAAAGGTACACCAGTACGATCTTTACTATAGATATCGTATGTAGGAGGTAAAGCAGACTTAAATGCAAGATCTCGTTGTATGATTTGCTCCCAGAAAGTATTTGCTTCTTTCTTGTTAGCATCCATAATATTACCTACTTGTGCTAATAAACCAGCATAAGGTAAGTGTGATCTGACATATTTAGCTGTAAGTCTACCAGCTTTACCTTGAGCAGTATCAGCATTTATAACTGCAGCTAAATCTTCTACACCAGCTAACATGGATTTATCAACTATTACAGCTGTAAACATAAAGGCTACTTTACTAAGCATATCATCTCTTATATCCTCACCTAAAACGTGCTGATAATTCATGATATTAGCTGTAGCTGTGAATAAAGTATTAAAAGGTTCAATATCTTTATAAGAAACATATACATTACCAAACTTAAATGAATCTGGTTGTATACCTTCTAACCTCCATAAGTCTCTAGTCTCTTTATCTGGTGGATATGAACCTGTCATATTACCTGTTAAAGCTGCAAGAACACCCATACCAACAAGAGTATTACCCATTGCCATACGTCCACTCATTAAAGCTTGAGCTGAAGCTAATTCATCTGAATTCTTGATTCCATATTTAACAAGATTCTGTCCATTCATTATATCATGGAATTTATCAGAGAACATAGATAACGATGTATGTTGCCAAGATAAACTTAATGCATTAAATCCTGTTCTTACAAATGGGAAGAAAGCTCTCATACCTGTAGCACGAGATATCTGTTCTAAACCTGCAAGGTTACCTTCTAAAGCTTTAGTCATAGCAGCTTCATCACCTGCTAATCTTGCTGCTTTATCAGAGACAATGTATTTACCGTATTGATCCTTTTTAAATACATCCTTACGGAATAACTCTTCATTCATATCTGCCCATGCACGGACATCATCTATATCAACTCCACTTTCTATAGCAGCTCTAGCAGCTTTTGCTCGCATTTCAAAACGACCGATAATAGTCCTAGCTAAAGCATCTCCAGCCCCCATACCATTCTGACTATATCTCATCCAAGGGTTATTATTTAAATCTACAACCCAATCTATAGAATTATATGCAGCTTGTTCTTGAGGACTACCATATTTATCATAGAAGTTTTTTAATCCTTTCCATTGTTCTATATCTTTTTCAAAATCAAACTTACCTACATATGACTGAGCTTTACGATTTACACCTAAATCCCAGTTATGTTTAAACATCTCAAAACCTTCAGCCCATGCTTTACCAAGAGCATCAAGTTGAGCTGCTGCTATTAACATCTCTTTCTTATCTCCTCTCCAAACAGCACCAAAGCCAGCTTGTAGTGGACGTAATAAAGCGATTAGATTAGTACCAGCAATAGCTTTAACAGGAGTTTTAATAGAACTAAGGATAGAATTATAGAATACTGAACGGGCTTCTGTTCTCCAGCGACCTGTTATATTCTGTCCATCCATTCTACCACCTTTTAACTGAGCTTCAAGATAGGTATGTATATGGTCAAGTGTCCTTACTTTACCTCCAGATAACTGGTGAAGTTCTATAAGATCAATGATTTGTTGTTTTTTACCACCTTTTGCTAGTTGCTTTAAAGTGTTAAAATATTCATCTTGTTTAGCTGTAATCTCACGTAAACCTTGGACGACTTGGTTGTTCATATCAAACGGTAATACATCACCTTTTTGATATCTAAGTTCAAGACCAGTCATAAAACCAATCTTTTTATGTTCAGTTAACGCAACTCTCATTGCATCAAAGATTTGATCTGCTTGACGGTTTAATGGCATACCTTTAGGTAAATCCATAGCACCTGTAGCTATAGCTTCTACTTGTTTAGCTAGTGTATTAATAACTAACTGTAAAGCTAATTTCTGTGATGCAGTACCAGTTACTACTCTATTTCCATCATGTGACCATTCAATACCATCTTCACCTTTTTTAAAATAATCTTTAAATCTTTGAACAGCTGCATCTCCACCTTCATCAAGCATGCTATACATTTCATCAGCTTGCTTAATTAAAAGTGCTCGTACATCCTTAATATCTAAAGTATTATCTAAATCTTTAAAAGCTACCTCAGATAAATCATTACCAACTTCAACTATATATTCCCTTAAATTTCTATTACCACGACTCATACGCTTTAGTGCAGACTCTGTGAATAAAGGATTATAACTACGTCCTTCTCCACCAGCTTTCATGTCAGCTATACCTTCACGTATATTCTGTTTTATAGGTTCAGGGGAATCTGGTCTATAAGTAGACTTCTCAGAATCTAAACCTAATCGTGGATTAACTAAAGGATCTGGCCCTTTCATTGCCCTTTGAGTTTGAAAATAACTCATACCACTGTCTGGATCCCAAGGATCATTAGCTAATGCTCCTCTATCGTTAGCTATATCATCTAACGCAGCAACTTCTTCTAAAGGTGTATCTGGATTATTATAAGCATCAAGCTCATCTTTATCTAAATGTCTTGATAAGAAATCATCTCTAGGATTAGCATTACTAACACCTTTACCTTCAAGGAAATTTTCACCAGCAAGTTCAGTACCAACTGCTTCATCAAGCTGAAGATCTCTAGCTAATTCATCAGAATAAGCTTTGTTACCAAGCATGTTAGCTTCTTCTACAGTTGCACCAGCTCTTCTAGCTTTAGCAGCTTTCCAAGATCCTTTAACAAAAGCAGCTAATCCATGTCCAACTAAATTAACTCCACTACCAGCAGCTACAGTTTTTAATCTAGCAATCCAACGGTTATCTTTTTCAGGATCAATAGCTAAAGCTTCAGCAAAAGGTATAAACGGTGCGTGCTCTTCAACTAAATTTGCAATATTAGCTGCTTCTGAACTTGTAGACACAAGATCAGCAATAGCACCTTCAGAAGCAATTTTTGTAAGCTTACCTACAAACTTAATTCTTCTTACACCTTTAACACCTATACCAGCTGCTCTAGCTGTAGCAGCTACTCTAAGTCCAGCTCTAGCACCACCAAATGTAGCACCACCAACTCCACCAGTAGCAGCTGTTAAAAATCCAAATTCAACAAGACCTCTTGCTAGCTTACCTAAACCTGAATTGTTTTCTGGTATTAAATGATCAGGAATATCTAGTGGGTTATTAGCTTCATATTCATTACTAAAAGGGTTTTGTGTTTGATCTATAGGATTACCAAACAGTTTATTTAATCCTGTTTTAATAGTATCTCCACTTAAATCTAGAAAACCACCTACACTTTCAACCGCATCTGCACCACCACCAACAAGAGCTGAAGCTGTTTCTGTGGCTAGCTGTAAAGGGTTGTCTGGAAGAAAACCTTGATCAGCTTCTGCTTTAGCTAATAATTCTTGTTCTTCATCTTCAGCTTGCACTTCTTCTTGTGCTTGGTCTATTCCAGCTTGATACGCATCATCTGCTTCAGATGCCTGAAACGCACTTAAATCTACATTCTCTTCCATTATTCAATACCTCCTTCTGATGAATACAGTAATTCTTTAACAAGAGCATCCATTTTATTGTTAAACTTAACTGTTGCTTCTGAATCTTTTTTAGTCCATATACTAGGATAACCACCAGCTTTTTTAACAATTCTATTAAACTCTTCTTTACCTATAATATTGGTAAGAAGTGCTTTAGCAGATCTTGATGTCCATTTAGTTGTACTATCTAATTCATAGATACCAGAAAGTTTTTCTAAGCTACGTAGTTTAGTTATTCTCTGCTTCCATGTCACATACTCAGGGTTTGGTTCTGGATAATGGAATGGAGTTACAGCAGGTAGATACTGGGAAGGCTCGTTATTTTCAAGCTCTGTTATCTGTGCATTAATACCCTCTATATTTGTAGGTAATGGTGAATTATCTAATTGACTATAATCAATCTCACCACCTGTTGATAAAAGTGATGGTTGCTTAATTTGTCGGTCTACAGTTACATAGTTAAGGTTCTCAGTATTACCACTAAGATAAGCATTTAATGTTTTAGCAGTATTTATATCCATTTCATTACCTCTTTGTATAACACCGTTTTCTGTACCACCATGCCAGTTCTCCATAGCCTTACTAGCGTTACTTAGAGGTTCGTTTCTAGCTGCAGCAATCATTCGTATAGCTATCATTTTATTACCAGTTTTAGTTAAAGCTATATTTATAAGTTGATTAGTTTTAAATCTTTGAACCTTTTCTTGTAGTTCATCGTTATTTAAATAATCACTATAACTTACCTCCTCAAAACCAGCAGCCTTTAATAAACTAGGTAGCTCTGCTTCAGATACAAATCCAGTAAGGTCTGATGCAATTAAAGCAGAATGCATATGTTTAGTAGAAATACCTCCAGCTAAATCTATACCTCTTTCTTGTAAAATACTTACACCAGATTTTAATAACTTACGGATTTCAGGAATCTGTGCATTATAAGCATTAATATTCCTTTGAGTTGTTTCATCCCACTCAATAGGTGGTAAACCATATTTAGCACGTTCTAAGTTTAGCAGCTCATGTGGTGTTCTTTCATATGGATCAACAGCTGATATCTTCTGCCAAAATCTATTAATACTATTAGCTTTACCGGGCTCACTAAACCCTACTGCCTCTGTTAGTAAGTAATGATTTGCTGGTAATAATTTTAAATCTTTATTTGTAAAGATATCTCCATCAGTACTATTTATTTGATTAGTTATTACCTCTGCTAATTCCCCTTGTAGTATTTGTTTATCCTTTGTACTTACAGTTACAGGCATTTGATACTTTGTGTTTTCAAACTGACCCTTTTCAGTTATAAAAAATTCACTACCGGGTTCTTGATTACCAATTGCTACAACAAGGTTTCTACCAATTTCTTCAATGATCTCAGCATTAGATCTTACATCACCATTAGCTCTAGCTGCCTTTACTAAAGCAGGTATTGAATCTTGTATTGCTGTTATCCCAAATGCAATTTCAGGGTTGGCCCTATCATGTATAGTTAGATCTTTTTTTACTACTGCTAAGACAGCACCTTGAATATCATCATTTGCTTTTGTAAGAGCTGCTGCTGCTAATGGTGAGTCTGTAATACCTTCGTCTGGATTGATGATTTTATCTTTATACTTTTCAACTATATCAGCTGGCCAGTTTTTAGTAAGTGCTACAGGTATTTGTCCTTTATATTTTTTATCTAATCTAATAAGGTCTTTCTCAGCTGCCTCTGCAGTTATTGTGTTTGGTTCCCATATTAATGCTGCTTTAAATTTCCCTTGAAAACCACTATATGTATTAAGGTTTGAATCTTCAAAAGCTTTTATAGTAGCTAGATAAGTTTCATAGTTTCCATCTTTACTGTATTTAGATTGTGCAGCAGCTATAGCAATAGATAACTGTTGACCAAGTGCTCTATCTTCTTTGTGGAGACGTGTAAATTGAGCATCTAAAATACCAGCTCTCAATTCATCTATATTAAGTTCAGGCCAGAATTGAGAAAGATTTTTTTTACCAAGACCGGGAATATCAAATTCAGTATTTTCAATTACAGAAAGAAAATCTTCTATATCATCAACGTTTGTTTGGGCACCTTCACCAGAAAGATAAGAAGCATTAGTTTTAATCATATCAACTAAAGCTTTTTTTGCTCTTTCATTGACACTACCAGTACCACCTAACCTTCTTTCAATACTAACTAATTTATTTAAAGCATTTTGAATAGCTTCCTTAGTTGCTGTAGAGTCTTGATCAATACCTTCTAAAGATATTTTAAGTGCATCATTTACTTGATCCTTTTCTATCTGAGCTTGATCTATTTCTGCTTGTGTTTGTACTGTCTCTCGGAATTTTTCAGTCTCTGTAACAACTGCTTTTGTTAAATATTTATTTACAACATTACGGTTAAAACCACCGTCACTTAATTCAATAAAAGCTTTTTCTACATGACCTATTATTTTATTCTTAATGAAAGGAGAAGACTTATCAAAGTCACCAAGACGTACTTGAACCTTTTCTCCTAATTCATTTGTAACTGTAATGATTTCATCAATACGAGTTGTACCGTCTTCAGCATATTCAGGTAATAACTTATTTCTAAGATGAGCACCATATCCTTTTGCTCTTTCTTGTAGCATACCTTGACGATAACCATAAGCTACATTAGAACCTAGTTTACGGATATTTAAAGCTGTAGCTCGTTCTTCTAAGCTAAGTTTTTGCTTTGCTAGTTCAGCTTCAAGTTCAAGTTTATCTGCAGTACCAGTAGATCTGACACGCATTTCCTCAATCTTAGCTTCAATATCATCAACTTGTTGCTCACTTAATTTAATACCAGCACAAGCTGACTCATCACCATTATGACAAGCACGAGCACGGTCTATACCTTCTTGACGTTTAGTATCTATATAAGCTTTACCAACAGTTTCAGCTGTTGTTTCTAAAGCTTTATTTAAAGTCTTACTAAACTTAGCTAAATTTTTTATTTCATACTCATCATTTTTAGTCAGTTGCCTGTCTTGACGAGTCATCTCAGCGAGTTGATCTCGTGAGACTTTTTCCATTTCATTGACTGAATTAACACGTTGCTTGTCTAAAGCCGCAGCTAAACTCTGGGCTTCTGTTGCCTTAGCATCTGAGACAGCACGGTTTCTAAAACCAACGCTTTGTGTACTACCTTGATAGGGCATTGTTTTTATTTATTTAAAGTTGAATAACTCTTTCCAATAATCCTTACCACCTAGCGATGTACCTACTCCAAGAGTAGTAGTAACACCACTTAGTATAGGTCCGAGTGGGGATGGTTTCTTAGGTGCTTTAATTTTCTCTGGTCGTATGGTCATAAAGCTCGCTGTAGGTGCCAATATAGCTGATGTAGATATATTATTAGCAGCTGTAGTATCAGCTGAATATAAATCCATGTCAATACCAAACTGTTGTAAACCATAGTTTTTAGTAGCATCGAATACCGTAGCATCTATTTGTGCTTGTTCAAAACCAAGTTCTCTTTCAGCTTGTTGTAACATAAGCATTAATGATTGACCTTGAGCAGCACCACCACTTGCTAATACAGTCCCTTGGGCTTGTATAGATTTAGCTAAATTGGTTTGACTTTCAAACTGAGCTTTATTTATTTTTTCTGCTAATTCTTGTTGAGCAGCTTCTGTTGCTCTATTAGCTTCTATTTGATTTATTTCACGTTGCTGGTAATAAGCTTCTTTAGAAGCAGCGTCTGCTGCTAATTGAGCTTCATACACATTTAATTTTTGCTGGTCATTTTAAGCAGATATTGTAATATCATTTAGATATTTCTGCCTTGCCATATTATTTTGGCGATTAACCGCATCCACTTGAGCACGGTGTTGTCTGTTCTGTTCGTTAATTCCAGAAACAGTCTGAGCACCACCCAAGGCTAATCCAATAGCTAGGGGATTGCACATAGTTTTATAAACTCTATAAGAGGAACTTTATTTACAACATGGTATCGGATAAAAGTAAATCCAAGAAACTTCAATAATTTAATATGAGATTCATTCCTCATATCAGCGTGGTTATATAGATAAGGATTAGGTAAATTATCTACCCAGCGTCGTGCAGCTTTCATAAATGCGATTGGATGATCTGAAGTTGCATCAGTACAAAGCATCCATATAACATTATTAGGGCTTACACCTGCCACTCCAGCAGCCTTGCCGTCGAGATTCTCAAAATAAACACACTGGTCATATATAGAACGATAAAAAGATTCAACTGTTGCAGCTTCAGCAGTTAATCTTGTTGTTTCTTCTGTCTCACGTCGGTCTTCCCAACGGAGGTTTTGCCCTACACGCAGAGCTAACTCAGGAGTGCAGGGCTTGATTGTAAAATCGGGTTTACTGTCTTGCATGTCGTTATATCTACCATCCCAGCTTGCTGAGACAATAGCGGTGGAAAATGGATCGGGTACTTTTATTTGTAATCTATACTTATCATTCTTTCTCTGTATAGGTACTCTTACAGTCTTACTTAATTTAGATGGAGGCTTACCATAATCAGAATCATCTAGTTTCATACCAGATTCATATTGAATAAAATCATCCATATCTTCATATATAGGTACAATATGAAACTCTAATGGTCCAGTTACACCCATCTCAAAGTTAAATGCAGATATTCTTAGATCTCCATCTATATCATATTGGTTAGCTTGAGGCTGAAAATAATAATTAGGTAGTTCTACAGTTGTAGTATACCTATAACCACATGCTACAGTCCATCCTGTTAAATCAACATCTTCAAATACAGCTTTATTCGTGGTAACACTGGTTGCTTTGATAACACTACCTGCTACGGGGTTTCCTGTAACAGCTGTAGCTGTAGCTCCAGTACCATTACCACCACTAAATGAGATAGTAGGTGTAGATGTATACCCGCTACCTACATTATCTACTGTAATTCTATCGACAACGCCTAAAGCAGAGTCACTAGCTGGTGGACCCTTTAAATAGGCTGTAGCTGTAGCACCACTACCGCCACCTCCACTTATAGTTACAGTAGGTGCAGTAGTATACCCGCTTCCACCTGCTGTTACGTTAATAGTACCAACAACATTCTCTGAATCATTACCTGATAAACCTATAACATAATAATTATCTGCACTTGTTGGTGTATATGCTAAGGTTAACTCTGTTTTTGCAGGGTTTCCTCCACTTGCTGCTGTATAGGTATTACCAGTAGGTATCGTCATGTCGTCTAAACATGCTTCAAACCATCTGGCTGTTTTTGTAGAAGACCCTACATCTGCAGCTAGACCACCAACTACATAGGTTCTAGCAGCTGTAGCATCTGTTACATACTCATATCTATTAAGCATATAATTACTACCTTGTTTAGTAACACACCAGAAACTACCAGCTGTATAAGTAATATGCTGCATAGTACCTGTTAAGGTCCAACTATACCAAGCAGATTGTTCCCGTTTTTCTCCAGCATCAAAGTATTTATAATGGTAAATATCGGAAGAATTTTTCTTACCAAAAGTTACGACACCTAATGCTGTAGAATTAGCAGATGTTGTTATATCTTTAGGTATAAACTCTGGTACAACTCTTGTTTGTTCAATAATTCTAGGCGGTATATCATCATCTAGAAGTGTTGATTCATAAGTCCTAGTATAAGCAGATACGTTAGAGGTAAACATGAGAGATGTACCCATATCCACAGGTTGTAAAGAAGCGTCACATTCATAACTAGATACCTTTTTTAGTCTAGCAGTTTTAGGGCTAAATATATCTGATTCTGTAAATAATATAAATTGACCATTATCACTAAATACCATGAGACCTTTATTATGAGGTACTACATGGTTTACAAAAGCAGGTTTAATATCACTGACAGTAATATCAATAGGATTATCATCACTAAAAGTAATTGCGGAAACAATAAAGAAATTAAAATAATCCCCAGGACGACTAAGTACTACTTGCTCATTAGCAATCATGCCTAATCTATTTCTGTGGAAAAATATTTTCTGAATTTTTAAGCCATTAAAACTAGGAAATGGGTTAGTTATATCATCACCAACTTCTCTATACTTCCAGTAGTTATCATTACTAGCTGCATTAGCTGTTGTTTCATCTAACTTTTTAAAACTAAATGTACCATCACGGTTATTAATTAAAGCATGAGGCATAGTAGCAGGGTCAAACCCTTTAACCATAGGATCACTATTTGATGAAAAGTTATGTGGCCTTACACATTCTTCCCATTTACCAGCACCTTGAGTACCATTATCAGCATAGAATTTAACATAATAATTATCAGAATCTACGTTATCAGAATTAGCTATCTGTGATATATAACCTTGTTTACATTGACTAGGTAATTTAGATACGTTTTGTGCTGTATTACCTATCACATTCATAGCTTCATTTACAGCACCTCCGAGGAAGTTTACTGTAGGAGCAGCAGTACCATATAAGTATAAACCACTACCAATTACTTCTGCAGTAACGTTAGCTAAGTTAGCATTTATTGAATCAAATAGATTCTCTAATATAGTAATCATCGCAAGTTTACCTTTATCTGGATTCTTGGGTGATTTATAATAAGCTATATTTAGAACACCTTCATATGTTTCAACCTCTTCTACTGCTTTGACTGAAATTTCATAAGTAACACCTTCAATAGATAGCTCTATTTTAGTAGCTAAAGCTTTTGCTTTACTAGCACACTTAATAATACCACCATCTTTCAGTGTAATTTGTGCAGTATATCTAGTTTTATAAAGCTGTGTGAAACCTAAAAAGTCAGTAGAGTCACCACTAGTAGTACCTGATGTATTACCATCTTGATCTATAGTTCCAGTATTACCATTCTCCCAGTTATACCTTTGTTTAAAAATATACGATGTACCATTAACAGTAATATGACCAGAAAGGTCTTCAACAGAAACACGTATAGTACAGTTTGAACTACTAATAGTGCCAGTAGCTGAGTCAGTTATAGTAAATGTATTTGCATCTGCTACAGTTTTAATAACATATTCTCCATCTGTAGCACTTCCTGAAGTAGCGTCAAATACTACTTTATCTCCTACAACAAATCCATGGCTACTTGAAGTTACAGTAATTGTATAACCACTTCTAGTGTATGTACCAGAGGATGTTATTAAAGTATGATTATTACCACCACTAAATGAGAATAAACCTAAACCAGAATACTGTGAATTTTCTTCATCATCATCCCATGTGTTACCAGTTTGTGTATTACTTGTAGGTGAACCAGATTTTTTACTAACCTCTACAGCAGTAGCTCTCCAGTAAGTATTAGCACTTGGAGCAGTAGCTCCTGTATACATCATATATTCAGTGTTATATGCAATAGTCTCCAAACGTGCAAATGCATAATCACCGTTACTTAAAGGTGCATCAGTAGTACCAGTGGTACCTATAACTTTCTGTGGGTTAGCTATAATTGTATAGTCTTGGACTGTTTGTACAGCATAAGGTGCTGTAGCACCAGCTAAATATGCATACAAAGAATCACCTGAACTATTGGTCATGCTTTGTTCAACACCAGTTAATAAGTTCCATACCCTTATAGGGTGTGAGCCTGTATTTCCAGGTGTTATTTGTACTAAATATTTTTCATCACCATCTCTTATTATATTATACCAATATCCAGTATCGTTAGCATTTGTCAACGCCTTCACAAATTCTCCTGGAGGGCGTTTCGTTAATCCAAATGTAACATCAGGTACTGCATTATCACATATTCTTACCTGTCCAGGGAATTTCAGCAAGTCAGGCTGTTGTGATACCCCTCCAATAAAGTTTGGAATGCGTTGATTAATTGCTGGCATTATCTTCTTTTAAGAACTTGATATGGTCGGTAAACACTAGCTGGATTTGTACGTCCTTCTTGGTCATTAAAGATGTTATAATCACCTTGATTGGTATCATACTCTATAGCTAAAGCTCTTGCAAGAGTTTCATCTGCAGCCATTAATTCAGCTACTGTTGGGTCGTTTACCATGCGGTTTGCAGCGATTCTAGAAGCTCTTTGTGTTATATAATCTTTGAATACCTGTGGTATATCTTCAAAATCTACCATCCATATTATATCTACATATAGTTTTCCTTCACTTGTGTTTTCAAAATTATACCTATGTTCTATTAGATCATATAACTTCATTGTACCGCTATCATTTCTCTTTACAACATCATAGTCATTAAGATGTTTAAAATGATTAAGGTCTATTTGTAATACATTATTAGGTATTAAACAATGGTTATTTGAATCAAGAGTTATAGGGTATTGTTGTTCAGTATTGAATTTCCAACCTTCTGCTTGCACTTCACGGCAGACCTGCCGAAGAGTTGACTGAGCGATAGTCACTTCTGGGCTTTGAACCGTAAGTGTATTAACAGAAGACTCTCCAACACTCATCAATATAGAATTTACAGCATCCAGTTCGGTGGACACTCCATAAGATACGACTGCCATAAGAATAAAAAAGGGGTACCGAAGTACCCCATAATATAAGAGTTAGAATGTTCCTTCTCCAGTAGCTGCGCCAGCAAATAGCTCGACACAAGCTGCAGGGTTAAGGTAATCGGCTCCCATTGCGAGACGTCCGAGAATAACATCACCTTGATAGATGACTGATACATCCCCAGATGTAATCTGTACTTGAGGTCCGATTGCTTCAACAACACCTGCGCCTTCTCTCTGGAAGATAAGTCCACAAGACTTGCTGAAGTTTCCTTGGTTACCGTACTCATTGTTGATACCTGTAACTGAGTTACGTGCATCTTCAATGGATTGTTGTACGAATGAACCTGTATTTCCGGGATCTGAGATTCCTGGATCGGTAGCACTGGCTGTACCGCCAAGTTTAGTACCGTACTCTCCGAAGAAAGGTACGTTCATAGACTTGAAGATCTTAATACCAGCAATCTCCATGATGCCAGTGCCCTTCTGTAAG
>VTLG01014161.1_pt1 | contig 18057 bp, 12 predicted proteins | sample 4694571 | NCBI WGS metagenome assembly VTLG01 (sample SAMN12604809, study PRJNA352737) | marine metagenome | biome: ENVO:00000447; feature: ENVO:00000209|ENVO:00000569|ENVO:01000036; material: ENVO:00002151; isolation source: viral sequences binned using virsorter ... | reverse complement strand
ATTTGAGAGATTATTGGTGTATTGATGCAAAAGTCGATTTTTTAGTCGGTAGTGTAGTCATGATTAAACAAAGTTGCCTAAATGTAATCTATGATTCACTTAAAAAGATTGGATATCCTAAGAGAGGTGACGATATAATAGTTAGTTACTTAATAAAAAAAGCATTTAATTTAGATTATCTTGAAACTGTGGCAGGAGAAGTCTTAATGTTACCTGAAGGAAACGTTGGTCTTAATAAAGATCCCTCACATTTTTCGATGCGTTGGAAAGTAATTGAAAAATTCAAAAATAGTTCTTGGTAAAAGCAGAAAATTATCTTAATATGAATCAATTAAAAAGATTGCCAGTAAAATATATTAGAGATTTTATCAAAAAAGATTATAAATTACGTGATGAATGTTACGTTTGTGGGTCAAAAAATACTTTAGAGCTTCATCACTTATTAAGTGTAAGTGAACTTTTTAATAATTGGTGTGTTAAAAATAAAGTTAATAATTTTGACTTAGATAAAATCAAAAGCTACCGTGTAAAATTTTCACAAGACTGCTCCGAGCAGTTATCACATGAAAACTTATACACTTTATGCAGCTTTCATCACAAACATTTACACAGTATTTATGGGCAAACATATTCTAATCATCTAGCACCAAAAATTAAAAATTGGCTAGATATTCAAAGGGTAAAAAATGGCAGATGACGAGATAAGAGGTTTTAGAAAGTGGGTTGCAGATAGATTAAAACTTAATCCAGCACAGCCTTCCATTGCATCTTTAGAGCCTTACGCCTCTCCAGAGACTATTGTTGATTTTGAACAAGCTTATAGAGAAATCGAAGTTGTTCATCGCTCTGTTGATATGATTATTAATGCTTGTATAGAGGTAAACTTAGTTGTTGATGGTCAAAGTCCTGCCAAAAAAGTAAATAAACTTCTAAATATTAAGCCTAATCCATTTGAAGATAGAGTAAGACTATTTAGAAGAGCGTTTTTAGACTTTATATTAGATGGAAATGCATTTTTTTACTATGATGGCGGTGATTTATACTTACTTCCAGCAAATGACGTGGAAGTTGTACCTGATGAGCGAACATTTGTGTCTCATTATAATTACTTAGTATCAAATCAAGGTTCGCAAGACTTTTATGGATTTGGTGGAGGAAAACAAACTAGAAAAGCAGAGGCTATTCAGTTCTCACCAGATGAAATAATTCATATCATGGCGGAAAATGAGTTATCGATTTTTAGAGGCACCTCAAAACTAAAACCGATACTAAAGCTCATGGAACTTTATCACTACATGATTAAGTTTCAAAGACAATTTTTTAAAAACAATGCATTACCAGGGTTTGTCTTAACAACAGATAACATCTTATCTCAGCGAGTAAAACAGAGATTATTAGAAGCATGGAAGTCAACATACACAACTATCTTTGATGGTGCTAGAAATCCTGCAATTCTAGATGGTGGATTAAAAATTGACTCTTTTTCAACTGTAAATTTTGATCAACTTGATTTTGAAGACTCAATTGAAAGAATCCAACAAGATATGGCAAAAGCAATTGGTGTTCCTTACGTTCTACTTAAGTCTGGTAATAATGCAAACATTGATGCTAATCAAAAACTATTTTATTTACACACTGTAATACCGATTCTAACTCAGTTTTGTTCAGCATTTGCACACTTTTTTAATAATGGAGTAAATATCTATCCTGATAGACTATCAGTTCCTGCTTTACAACCTGATAACAGAACTCAGGCAATTTATTATTCAACTCTGGTAAACACAGGAATTATTACCCCAAATGAAGCTCGTGAAGGATTAAGATTTCCAAAATTAGATAATAATGATAACATAAGAGTACCACAGAATATCACTGGTAGTGCAACAGATGCTACCCAAGGTGGAAGACCTCCTGGTGAGGAAACACTTAATGAGGAAGATAATAATGAATAAAACATTATATTTAAACAGCTCCTTTGAAAGTAAGGCTTTTAAAAAAGGCACCAAATCTCTTAAAATAGCTGGATATGCAAATACAACTGTAAAAGACCGAGCAGGTGATGTTGTAACTGCAGAGGCGTGGGCTAAAGGAGTTGAAAACTTTAGACGTAATCCAGTTTTACTTTATCAACACAAACATGATTGTCCTATTGGTAAGGTTGAAAAGATTCAGGTCGATAAAAAAGGTCTTTACGTTGAAGGAATGATATCAGAGGCTGCTGAAAAAACGCATGGTGTGCAAACATTAGTTAAAGATGGTGCATTAAAAAGTTTTTCAGTTGGATTTAGAGTTAAAGATGGAAAGTATAATAGAGAAGATGACTCTATGTACATTACAGATGTTGAACTACTTGAAATATCAGTAGTTTCAGTGCCGTGTAACCAAGACTCACTTTTTTCAATCCGTAAAAGCTTTGAGTCAGAAAAAGATTATAAAGAATTTGTAGATACTCTTGAAGAAGTATCTCAAGATGAAATTAAGATGATGCGTAGTATAAAGGCTGGAATCACCGATGTACACGATGGACATTATCATACCGTTGAAATGGAAGAAAGTGGAAACGGTGTTACTACATACGCATCTCATATGTCCAATCATTCACATAAAGTCGTAAATGGTGTTGTACTAGAGGCTGAGGGTCATACTCATGCTATTACAATGATGGGTGTTCCAATTCATAATATGGAGGAAGAGGATGTAGTTAATGAACGTCCTTTATCTCCTTCAGAGGAGGATGCAATGTCTCAAGATAAAAAAGACGTTGTTGAAGAAACTAAAGAGGAAGCTAAAGCAGTCGATGATGCAGTAGAAAAAGATACTGAAGAGGCTGTTGAAGAAAAATCTGAAGAGGATTCAACAGAACTTGACACTAAAGCAGATGCCGAAGAGCATATTGATGATGTAGAAAAAGACGATGAAGAGGAAGAGGAGCTTCAAGCTCGTGATCCTAATGAGTCTATTCCTATGGTTAATTTGTTAGCAGCAAACCCAGAGGAACTTCAGCATGGTGATTTAGTTAATTACAACGAAAAAATGTTTAGGGTGACTAAAATAGCAACTGCCCAATCACCAATCTTTAAATTTTTAGAGGTTGACGCAGATGGTAAAGAAAGTGATAATGTTCTTAATGTGAATGCAGATGAACTATCACAAACCGATACCGAAATTAATACTAAGAGTGAAGACGAAGTTTCTAACGCAAGTCTGACTAAAGAGCTTCACAATATTTCTGATAAGGAGAAAGACAAAATGGCTGATCAAGTCGTAGATACTATCGATCTAGAAACTGCTAAACAAGAAGCAGCTGAGATCAAAAAAGATGCTACTCCGGTAGTAGAAGTGTCTGAGCCTAAAGTTGCAGAACTGGTTGAAAAAGCCGGTGAAGCTATTATGGAAGAGTCAGACGCAAAAGAAAAATCTGATTACACTCCTCGCGAAAGCGAGCAGGTAGCTGAGTTACAAGCTCAGATCGCAAAATATCAAGAGGAAGTTAATGCGTTACAACGTTCTAAAATGCATTATCAAGAGTCTTCACGCAATCAACAGCAGTTTTCTGAAAAAGAGCAAGCTAACGCAGTTATGTTAGCAAAAATGCTTAACAAGAAAGACGTATATGATACAAAATACGGTGCTCGTATGAAAGCAGTGACAACTGTTGATCAATTCTTGAGCAACTTTTCACAAAACATCTATACAGAGATGGAGCAGCAATTAGTTATTGCTCCTATGTTTAACAGAGTCTCTGTGGATGCAAGAACCTTTCGTGTACCAGTAGCAGATGAAGATACAGACGGTGATGTTGCACAGTTTGCATCAGGCACATTTGCAACAGGTATTGCAGATGCAACTCGTGTTCCAACTTCAAACCAGAACACAATCAAATCTGTAGACTTTACACCACATAAGTTTATGGCTACAACACACTTAGCAAAAGACGAAGAGGAAGATGTAGTTCTTCCATTGTTGGACTTCTTACGTGCAGCAGCAACACGTCGATTAGCTCGTGCAATTGATAAGTCAATCTTACGTGGAACAGGTGCATTAACAGGATTTACTGCATCTCCAACAAATACAATCACTCCTGGTACAGGTTATGCCTCAGTGATTGAAGGAATCACAAATCTAGCTTCTGACGCATCATTATCAGTAGCAACTGGTTCTGCAAACGATAAAGCAGACCCAACTGATATAGCTTCAGCACGTACATCACTATCAAAGTATGGACTTCAGTTAGGTAACGACTTAGTGTATGTTACTTCAATTGAAGGCTATAATAACCTAGTGACAACAAGTGACTTCCAGACTGTAGATAAGTTCGGTCCAAACGCAACATATCTAACTGGTTCAGTTGGTGCCGTATACGGTATTCCAATTGCAATTTCTGAGTTCCTAGATAATGTAGGATCAACAGGAAATCATATTGGTGTTCTAATGTATAAGCCAGGATTTATGATCGCAGAAAGACGCGGTATTGAAATTGAGAGCGAATACGAACCACGCCAGCAGGTCACTGCAATGTATATGTCAACACGTATTGACTTCAAGGCATTGACCACAAACTCAAGCAACGCATTGGATTCAACTAAGTATCCATACGCTGTCGTAGTTGACGCTGGTTAATAAAAGATTACATCTTTGGTTAACACAGGGGGAGGCGGACATCGTCTCCCCTTTTATCATTGAAAAGGAGAAAAATTATGAGTGATATAAATGATGTATTACCTGAAACTATTAAAACAGCTGAACAGGCTAAAGAGTGGTTGCTAGTACACGGTTATAGTGTAGATGTAGCCAATGAGGAGCTTAAAAATTGGAGTCCTGCTGGTACTGATGCTCCTGTTGAAGAGCCTGCACCTGAGCCTGATCCTGAGCCTGAAGTCGAAGAAGAAGATGAGGAAGAGGATGAAGACTGGGACGATGAAGAAGATGAAGATTGGGATGAAGACGATTCCGAAGAAGACGAAGACTAGTATTTAAGGCAGGTGTCTCATGGTAGATAGATTACAGGAAAATATAGGTAAATACCCTTACATTGATTTGGCTCAGGTAAAAGATTACTTATCAATATCAAGTACAACTCAGGATGCTAGGTTAGCTAATATAATTAACTATGCGACTGGAGTGGTTGAGCACTATATTGGTCAAGAGGTTTTAGCTAACGACTATGTTGAGGTATTTGATGGCGGAAAGTCATCTGTTATGGTATCTCGTTTACCTTTATCTAATGTTTATTCTGTCTCAGAGTATGATGGAGAGGAAGAAAATGTTCTTGACGATCCAACTACAATTGGGACACCTGTTCGAACTTCATCAGATGCGCTTTCATTAAGCTTTAAAAATGATGCGCATCTCAATGGTAAAATTAAAAAATTTGGAAAATCTTCTTTAGAGCTTGCTACTGCAGACTATGTCTTAGGTAAGCCAGTAACAGATCAGTTAAAATTTGAAGAGGGTGATTTTACCATTGAGATGTTTATTAGAGTTGATGAAGCGACTTTACAAGATAATGTGATATTTTCAATTAACACAGACGCTTCAAATTATTTAGAATTTCGCTTAGCAAATCAAAAAGGTTTAGCATTTGAGGCAAATATTAGCGGATCAGCGACAACAGTTGAAGGTGCTAATACGAGCGTTGAATCACAACAGTTTGCAAAACGTAGGTGGGCACACGTTGCAGTAACAAGAGATTTAGAAAATGAAAAGTTATATTTACACTACAATGGTAATGTAATTTCAGACTCATCATTTACAGTTGCTAATTTAACATTTACTTCAAATGTTGAGATTGGTCCAACTTTCAAAGGATATATAGACGAGGTGCGCGTATCAGAAAAGGCAAAATACACAGCAGCCAATTTCACAAACATTACTCAGAGATTTAGGCCTGATAATGATACTGCGCTTTTAATTCATTTTGACGGAAAAAATGATGCAACTGAAGCAACAGATGTTCATAATGCTGTAAACGAGTTTAACTTTACCCGTGATATGGGGGAGGTTACTAGAGATACTGGAGGAGTAGGTGTTCGTGGGACATACCCTGTTAGTAAAACCTCATACCCAGCACTAACACTATCAGGACCTCCTGCTTTTCAACCATTTCCTTCAGGTGTGACAGTATCCTACAGGGCGGGTTATGAATCAAATGAGGTTCCACAAGATATTCAACTTGCAACTCTTGATTTTATTAAGTTAATATTTAAACAAGATCAAGAGAAAAAAGGATTTTCATTTGAAGGTGAGCGTGGTGATAATTTTCCTCTTGCAGGAAACTTTCCTCCTCACATAAGACGTATTTTAGATCTGTATAGGATAATTGCTTAATGGCAAGACCGAGAAAGAGACAACCAAATCAAACAATAGCGCAGTTTAATGCAGAACGAGAAAGAGGTAAGCGGTCTAGAAAAAAAGATAAATTTACTTTAACTATCGATTCTCCTATAACTCCTAAAGCACTTACACTCAGAAAATCTTATGACAAAGAAACAATAGCACTTAGAAATGTTGCAATTAGGATAGTTTCAGATTTTATATCAGAAGAACTATCTGGATTCGGTAAAAAACTAACTAAAGCTCAAGAAAAATTATTTGCAACACCAAAAGCAGCACCTGATGCAATAACTAATACTGATGTTTTTGAGAAGACAACAGGAATTAGGATATCTCAAACTGAACTAATAAAAGATCAAGCGGCAACTGCTTTTTTTGAGACTAAGGTTAAGGGTATCGGAAAAGGTGAGGAAATAGAAATTACATCAAGTAGTATTGGGCGAAATACTATGAAAGAACAATACCAAGCAATTGAGCGTGTTTTAGAGAGAGATGGAACAAAGAATGTAACAGAAGAGAGGGCAGTAAAACTACTTTTTGCTCCAGGTTTTGAAAAAACAAGAGAAGCATTAATTACTCAAACAAAACAAAAATTTGAAAATTTTTTACTTTTTAGTGTTGTTGATACAGATAAAAAACCAAAACAAGAATTTTTGTTTTCTCCTGCACCTCTTAAAAATGTAAAATTTGATGAAAAGTATTTAAATCAATTTTTTAAAATCAGATTTAGGGGTGCTAAGTATAGTTCAGAAGATGTAAAAAAGGCAAAAAAGAGAGGTGTTGATTTAGAAGATGTAATTCAAAGATTTAGAGTTAGCATAACCCCAAAAGAAGAACTATTCAATAGCTTTCCTTTACAACCTATTACTGAAAAAGTTTTAGCCACACAAAATAAAGCAAATTTTAAAGTATCTAAAGAGTTTGATAAATATATTCAAAGAAGAATAAAAGAGTTAAGTGCTACTCCGACAACTCCAGCTAAAATTGATAAAATTTTAGGATTTTTATTAGCATTTTCTGACGAATTTAAAGAGGGCGGATTAACACCTCTGAACTTTTTGACTAGGATACAAACACCAAAGATAGATCCAATTCCTGGATTTAATGTCATAGTGAATCAGACTAGAAAAACAAGAGCACAACGTTTTATTTCAGGAGCACAGATAACTGCATTAGTTCAGCGAAGGTTAGGAGAAAAAATGCCTAAGGGACCTTTGAGAGGCCCACCTTTAAGTGATGAGATTTTAACTGAGAGAACTGGGCGTTTTAGAAGAAGTGTTACAGTTATTGCTAATTACAGAAATAATATCATGAGATTTTTTTATAATCCAATATATGAAAAATTTATTGGGACTGAAAGAGATCCTGATCAATTTGTAGGCGAGACTATAAGAGAGGTTGTAGCTGGATTATATAGTAGAAAATTTGCCATAGTGAGACAATAATGCCAACCTCAAGAAGAACTGAAATTATAGATTTTTTAGTTACACGTCTAAAAGAAATTGATGGTGAGGCGTCACCTTTTGATAGCTCGTACACATTTAACACAAATTTATTTAATAACGTATTTAGGAAATTAAAGTTTTTAGATGAGGTTAATGACTTCCCATCTCTATATATAGCAGCTGGAACCGAATTTAGAGATTTCAATTCTAAAAGTTTGACGGTAGCAACATTAGACGTTACCATAAGAGCATACGTTTATGGAGAAGATAATTCTCAAAGCCTAGCAGATGACTTAGTTCAAGATATAGAGCATGTCATTTACTCTATTGGTGACAATTCTGATAAAGGAATACTTGATATAACAATAGAAAGTATATCTACTGATGAGGGTTTAGCCATACCATACGGTCTTGCTGAGGCACAATTAACAGTAGTCTATAGACTAGAAAATTAAGGAGAAAAAATATGGCATCTCTCAATCTACAGAGAAATTCAGAGGTTTTCTTTTCAACTATTGATATAATCAATGGTGCTGCAGCCACTGCTATGACACCTGCTAATACTTGGAAACTTGAAGTTTTGGCTGGATTTGCACTGACATCATCATCTGCAACTCAAGACATTACAAGCTTAGAGTCAGGTATTGACCCAGATAGATCACAGCAACGCTTTAGAACCGCTATTAACCCAGTTGATTGGAATTTCCAAGTTTATTTAAGGCCGACTGGAGTACAAACAGGTGCAACTGAAAACTCAACCACAGCTGCAACTAATCAGTCTGGCAACGTTAAGCCTGTTGCAGACTGGTTCATGTGGCAGTCTCTTGTTTCAAATACAAAAGTTGCTTCTGGAGCAAATTCAGAGCGATCTGCTTGGGTCTCAGGTGGAAAGCTACAAACAACAAATGTTGCAGCGTCTGCTGGGGCACATTCAACACGTTCTAACTTTCCCACAGCAACAGAAAATCATATTTATTTTAAAGTTGATAACGTGGTATATCAAGTTTCAAACGCAACAGTTAATCAAGCTACTGTTGATGCTGGAATTGAAGAAATTGCAACCACTACCTGGACAGGTTTTGGTACAACTCTTAAAGAGCTAACAGGAAGTGCTAGAGACGTGGCTATCACTGTTTTTGGTGGTGTTAAAAATGATGGATCAACAGTTACTGCTGCTTCATCTACTGAGAACGGAGCGAAAACATCTCACTACCACTCATTTGCACAGATGAATGTTGCAGGAACTGTAGGAACTAATGCATTTATTAAAAATCGTCTTAGCTCAATTGAGTTTCATCATAAAGCAACAGCTGCTGCATCTGATGAGAAGTTTACCTTCCCAGTTACTGCGTTGTCTTTTGATTATAACAATAATATAACATACTTATCACCAGAAGAAATTTCTGCATTGAACGAGCCGATTGGTCAGTTTACAGGAACTAGAGCTGTAACAGGATCAGCAACTATGTACTTACGAGCAGGTGACTTAGAGTCATCAGGATTCTTCCGTAACATTTCAGAAGATTCAAGAACTGCTTCAGCACAAACATCAAATGCAAACTTAATAATTGGTGGACCTACAGCACCTTATGTTGCCTTCCAACTAGATGCAGTTGAATTTGATATTCCACAATTAGCAACTGAAGACGTTGTTTCAATGTCTGTGAGTTTCTTAGCTCAGGAACCAACTGCAACAAAAGGTGATGGTGGAGAAGTAACAATATTCGCAGCAAAAGCATAATTTATGTTTCTGAGGGGGAACATTAACTATTACCAGAAGAGTGCCCATTACTTGCAATTCAAGGTCCCCCCTCACCAAAGAAGAGCAGATATGTAATGGGTACTCGTTTATTTAGAGGGGAATCTAATGAGTAAAATTAAAAATAAAATTGTAAAAGAGTCATCTACCTGGGTTGAATTTCCAGATATTGATGGTTTTCAAATTAGTCTTCAATATTTAACAAGAGAAGATTTACTTAAAATACGTAACGCGTCATTAACTTATAAGTTTAATAAACGAACACGTCAGCGTGAAGAAGAAGTTGATAATGATAAGTTTTTAGAGCATTACGCTGAAAAAGCAATAAAGGATTGGAAAGGCTTAAAAATGAAGCATCTTCCAATTCTTCTACCAGTTGACATATCAGGTGATGATCCAGAAGAGCCAGTTGATTATTCAGAGGAAGATGCCATTGAATTACTAAAAAATTCAACTATTTTTGACCAGTTTGTAACTGATACCATGAATGATTTTGAGCAGTTTTCAAAGAAAAAGAAAGAAACTGACGAAAAAAACTAATTAGCTACCTCCAAAATTCTCTTCATGGCGGAGGTATGGATTTAGGACAATATTTGCTTATGTGTGAGCAAATGGGTTGGGAACCAAAAGAAGAGGAAATGCCAAAAGATCCATCTTCTTTATCTTATGAGTGTCAACAAGCACTAGTTCTTGTCAACGCTTTACCTGATAAATGGGAAGGTATGAATGGTGTCTGGTTAGGTAAAGACTACAGTGGATTATTTGATATTATGAACATATATCGAATTGATAATAAACTTGAAGTCTTTGAATTATTAAAAATTTGTGAATCTGAACTTGGCAAGTATTACGCACAAAAACGTAAAGAGCAAGAGCAGATATCAAAATCTAAAGCATCGAAGGGAAGATGATTGGCAACTCAGGTTATTAAATCAAAGTTTGTTACAGAGGGTGGCAGACAGCTTGAGGATCAAACTAAAAGAATAGGTAAAGAGCAAACTCGTCTTGGTCAAGCTTCTGCTTCAGCTGGTCGAGCTTTTTCTGCTCAAGCAAATGGACTTGGTGGATTAGTAGGGGCATATGCTGCAGCTGCCGCTAACGTTTTTGCAATTACTGCTGCTTTTGCCGCACTGTCTAGAGCTGCACAATCAGAACAAACTGTTGCAGGATTAAATACATTAGCTGCAGAGTTTGGATTACTAGGAACAGAGGTTGCTAACTCACTTGATAGAATTACAAAAGGTCAATTAAGTGTAACAGAAACTGCTCAACAAGCTAACTTAGCTATTTCAGCAGGTCTTGGAGATCAACTTGAGGGGTTAGCAGAGGTATCTTTAAAAGCATCAAGAGCATTAGGCCGTAATTTAACAGATGCTTTTCAGCGCGTTGTTAGAGGTGCTGGTAAGCTAGAACCTGAATTACTAGACGAACTTGGTATTTTTACCCGAATAGAGCCTGCCGTTCAAAAGTTTGCTCTTCAGACAGGTAAAGCTGCGTCATCCCTTACAAATTTTGAACGTAGACAGGCGTTTGCTAACGCAGTTGTTGAAGAAGGTCTACGCAAATTCTCATCAATAAATACTGTTACAGAGACAAATGCTGAAAAGCTAGAAAAACTTGCTGCCACGATTACTAATATTGGTTTAGAGATTGGAGGGTTTGTTGCAGGTCCTTTAGCAAGCTTCGCGAGTTTTATCACCAATAATGCTTCAGCTGCTGTTTTAGCCATAGGTTTTCTATTTAGGCAAATATTTGGTCGAGCATTAGGAACAGCCTTAGAAGGTTTTGACAATTTTGTGTCGAGAGGCACAGAGGGTCTTACAAGGTTATCATTAAAAGCTGGACAAACTCAAAAAGCATTCGTTGAGGCAACTAACTCTATTAGAGCACAAGCAGCGAATGTTGGACCAGCTAGTAGTTTACTAGGAGGTCAAGCTGGTATTCCTGGTAGACAAGTTTTAGCAAGAATTAGAGCTGGTGACACAATAGCCCCTGCAGAGGCAAAATCTGCCGCTAGAGCACTCAACGAACTAGCTGATTCACAGACAAGATTTATAACAAAACAATCAGATAGTTTTACTAGAGCTCAAGCTAATCAGAAAGCCTTAAGAGGTTTAGCAACTGAGGTCGTAGGCTTAGAAAAAAAGACAACAATTTTAGGTAGAGTATATGGAAGTGTTCTAGCAGGGATGACTACTGCGACTAATGTTTTAAGAGCTGCGCTAGCAGGTGTAGTTGCGATTATTAGCAGATTTTTAATTGTGATAACCGTTATTGAAGGTGCTTTAGCAATTTTTAGTCAAATTACAGGAACCTCTATATCTTTATTAGGCTCTATAGCTAATTTTTTTAAAAAAGTCACAGAAAATGCGAGGGAAACTCAAAAAGCGGCTTCTGACTTAGCAGCAACATTTCTCAATGATTTAAATACATTAGGACTTACAGCTGAACAGCTTGATGAGGCATTTACTAAAACATCTAAGGGAATTACAGAGGCATTAAATCCTTCTGGGGTTAAGCAACTTCAAAATGCAGTTCAAGATTTTGTTGGCACAACTGAGGGAACTATACTTAATTCGGTTCTATCACTTGTCACAATAATACCTGCATTAGTGATTGACGCTTTTAGAGGAGTGTCGCTTAATATTACTGATCTTTTTATAAGTGCTCTTGAGTTATTAGGAGCACCTTTTTCAGAAAAATTAAGAAAAAGTTTTGAAGCCGATTTACAAAAACTTAAAACAGATGCAATTACTAGAGAGCTTTCAGATCAAATTGAGGAGGCTGCTGAAGCAGCTAAAGGAGTTGGTGTTGAAGCAAGGCAAGCATTTGTGCAACTTCAAGCACTTCAACAATTAGAGCTTTTTGGTGAACGATTCGGATTTGGCATTGTTAACGTATTTCAAAGATTAAATGTTCTTACCGGCGTTTCAATATCAAAATTTAAAGAATTAGCCGATGTCGGAAGATTGACGTTTGATAGTGACGGACTTGGTGCGTATGTTCTAAATTTAGGGACAGCTGCTGACGGATTTACTCAGGTGACTTTGAGAGTTGCAGATGCAAATGGTGAATTAAATGAGTTTTCAGCAGCAGGTGTTGCAGCTATTGTTGCAGTTCAATCTGCATTGGTTACTTTTGCAGACGAGTTCAATAGAGGGGCTATAACTGCAGAAAAAGCTGGACAAACTAGTGTTCAGGTTGCAAATTTAATTGCCAGGGCTGAAAGAGAACTTGAACAGCAACGAAGAAACTTTTCATTTGATAATGCAAGAGCTAACAAGGAGGCAATTGACGATCAAGTGACGGCAATTGCATTTCTAAAGGAGGAAGAAAAAGCTTTAAATTCAATCAAGGAAGCATTAGTAGGAATTGAGGCAACTCAAAAGACTGTTAACAAACAGTTTGCATCTGGTAGATCAATTTTTGAGCAAGGTGCTGCATCAGGTATATTTAACGCTCAAGGTAGAATCTCAAAAACCTCTCTTGAACAAACTAAGTCAAGATTTGCATTTACTGAGGGTATTTTAGAAAACACTCTAAAAGAGAGGGAATCTTTAGAGGACAGGAAAAACCAAGAACAGGTAATAATAGATATACTACAAAGAGAAAAAGACCTATTAGATTCTCAGCTTGATATCCTAAATAGTACAATTGCAGAAGCTAAAGGACGAGGTGCTAGTGAGGATGACCTTTTTAATATATTACAGGATCAAACGGAAACTGTAGATAAGCTTTTAGAGGTAGAGGATCAACTTAATAAAACAAAAGCAGACCAAGTTGTGGCTAATTCTAAAATTCAGACTCAAGAGGCAATAATCAGAGACATCGTATTAGGACAGCTTGGTAATGCTACTAAGTTAGCTGATCAGATTGATAAAGAGCTTTTAGCCCAACAGAGAAAAACTAAACAGCTTGAGAGGCAATTAAGTGTTATTAGACTACAGAATCAACTTACTATAAGTCAAAAAGAGCTTAGTCTTGAGAGTGCTGAAAGAAATTTACAACTTGATATTCGTGAAAAAGAATTAAAGTTAAGTGATCGTAGCTTCAAACTTGAGCAAGCGAGATTAGCTGTTATACAGGCGCAAAACAAACTTGAGAGTCAAAGAGAAAAAGCTGTTATTGAGAGACTTAAAGCTGAATCTCAAATCGCTAAGATTCAAAGTGATCGTAATATTTTACGAGTTGAGTCAGATTTTGAAAATCAAATATCAGCTCAAAGAGGGCAGATAGCTGAGTTTGAGGCTTTTGCTAATCTTCAATCGAGTGAAACCGTGAGGCAGGCTAGGCTACGACTAATTGAGCTTGAAACAAGTCAGCAGTTAGCAGTAATAGAGGCACGAAAACAAGCTGCTAATGAGGAATTTAATAGACAAAATGAAATTATTAATAAACAGATTGAAGCTAGTATTGCAGAATCACTTAGACTTGTTGAGGCTGAGAACAAACGTCTTGAGTTAGTTAAACAAGAGCAATCCTTAGTTGACCAAAGATCAAAGTTAGAGTTAGATCGGTTAAACGCTCAGTTAGAGACTCAGTTAGGAGAGTTTGACCTTATCAAACAGCGTAAAGATTTAGCTGATTTACAGGCAACTAACGATAGAGCTGCAGCACAGGCTTCATTAGAGGACATAAGAAAAAGAGCTGAATTGTTAAAAGCAGAGGCAATAAATAATCAAAGATTTTTAGAGGCACAAAAGAGTTTAGTTAGAGACCAATTAGCAATTACAAATGCTCAGAGAGAAGCTGCTGGATTACCAGCAATTACAATTGAGAATCTTACTGCTGATTTTACAGATGCGGTGACACAGGCACAAAATATACTTGATTCATTAACTGCACAAGAAGGTCTTTTAGACACAATTTTAAGTGAACGACTCAAGCAGAATCAAAAAATAGCAGAATTGGCAGAGAAAGAAGCTCAGATAAAAACTCGAAGTCTTGCTGAAAATATTGTTTTTACTAAAGAATTACAAAAACTTGATAAACAAATCGCTGATCAACAACAAAAGGCTCTTTCAGCTGAATCAGAAGCCGCTATCAAAGATTCTATTGCTAAAACTGATTCATTAATTAGTGAAAGACAGAAGCTCCAAGAAAATAGAGATCTACAGAATGAAAAATTTAAAGAGGAAGAAGCAGCTGTGAAAAGAAGTGCGGCTGAGAGGATAGCGGATATTGAAAGACAACAAAAGAAACTTAAAGAGTTAGCTAATTCAGTTGCTGGAATATTATCAGACGCAGTTGGGTCTGCTATAGAGCAAGCTTTTGATAATATAGCAAGAGGAGAATCAATTACGCAAGGACTGAGAGAAATTTTTGTACAAACATTTGAAAATATTCGTAAAGAGGTTCTTAAAAAGACACTAATTGAACCTATCCAAGAAAATGTTAAAGGATTATTAGGCAGTGCCTTTGGATTCGAAGAGGATCTTACTCCATCGGTGGTGTCAACATCAGATGGAAATGCTCAATTAGTCAAAATAGCTGGAGATACAACTAGTGACGACATTAAAGGCGCACTAGGTAATTTAAGTGGGGACGGCCAAGGTGTGCTAGGAAACTTATTTGAGAGATTAAAATCAGGATTTACCTCTTTCTCTGAAACTATTAAAAGTATATTTCAACAAGTTGGAACACAAGTGTCTGATATCTTTAGTAGAGTAAGTTCGTCATTTAGCGGTATTGGTGGCGGACTGATGTCTGGGGGTAGTAACATCTTTAGCAGCATTTTTGGCGGTGTCCGTGGCATTTTTAGTGGATTTGGAGGTGGAGCTTCTTCGATTGTAGATACAAGCTTAATCTCACCCTTTGCCTCTGGTGGGCCAGTTCAAAAGTTTGCTAACGGTGGAATGATGAGAGATCGAGTTCCAGCGTTATTAGAACCTGGAGAGTTTGTTGTTCGTAAACAAGCTGCTAAAGTAGCAGGAGCGGGTAACCTTGCGGCTTTAAATGCAACTGGACAGATAGGTGGAGGAAATGTTAGTGTTAACGTAACAAACACAGGAACTCCGCAAGAAGCCACTGCATCACCGCCTCGCTTTGACGGAGAAAAAATGGTAATTGATATTGTAATGAGAGACCTCTCAAACAATGGCCCAATACGTAAAACTCTTAGAGCAGGAGGAGCTGGTTAATGGCTACTTACCCTGATGACGCAAAACTATCTGTATCAGCTTTTTCCGTGATAGCTGAATCAACCTTTACAAACACAGGCACAACAACGACAGACTTTACTCTACCATCAACTGTTACTCATCGTGGTGAAGTGGCAGCGTTTGCTGATGGAGTGTTACAGGCCACTTCTTCATACGACATTTCTGATTCAGGAGCAACTGTAAGTTTTTTAACAGCTCCGAATGCAACATCCCTAGTAATAAAAACAATTACTCTACCAGAAAGATTTAGAGCAAATAGAACATTTCCTTCAATTAGAGCAGTTGATTTTAATGCTACTAGTGCAGTGGTAATCAATAGTGTTTCTTACTTAATAAATGGATCTAGAACCGCATTTGCATTACCAGAGGGTGTAAGTGTAACTTCAAAGTCAGAATTTTTAGTATTCGTCTCAGGTGTTCAACAGCAAGAATCAGCATATACCTTCCCTTCTTCTACTGGATTAGGAAATGCAGGAATTGATATCAGTGATGGAGGATCAGCTTTAGCTGCACCAGATACACTTTCAATTAGAGTTTTTGATTCAAGTGTAACTTCTTTTGACCGATTTACCTCAATGGCTGACCGAAAACCTGATAAAGGCATTACATCAAAAATTAATTTTGATACTATAAACTTTACTTCACAATCAGGTTATGAAAAGCGTAGGCTTAGATCACGTAGATCAAAGCGCTCATACTCACTTCAGTACACTAATATTTCGGGAGTTGAAAAGAGTGCGATTGAAAGTTTTTATAACGCTCGTAGTGGTGAATTTGAATCATTTGTATTTGATTTATCTCATATTAATGAAAGTGGTACCATAAACGCTCGTTTTGACGGACCTTTGCAGATCTCTCAAGTTTTATCAAGTGGTTCTGGACTTTTAGACAACTTTTTTTCTGTATCCTTTGGCTTACAAGAGACGTTTGACTAATGACAGCTAGAAATTATGATGTTGTATTAACCGTAAATGATGCTTCAGGATTTGAGGCAGGTAATGTTTTATTTGGCAGAACTTCTGAAGCCTCTGGATTGATCGCTAACGTAGATATTACTGCAAAAACTTTAAAGGTTAAGCTAAACAATGTCCTTCAAGAGTTTTCATCTAGCGAAGTCGTACAGTCAAATACCATTAATATAAGTGGTAGTGCAAGCGGATTGTTAACTGCAATCCCTTTTAATGCTAACACTATGAGTGGTAATACCACTACAGCTAGTGCCACGGTGTCAGCAATATCTCCAAGTGCTTTTATTGCTGAGAAAAACGCCTTCACACAAAATCCTGTCGTTAGGCTTTATGAGATATACTATCCTGGAGAGTTTTATCCCCCAAATGCTGCAGATAACCCAACAGAGGGAGGTTTTGGACGCTCATGGCCTACAAACTTTCCGATAAGGTTTGCAGACATACGAGGCGATTTAATTTCTGATTTACAGTATAATGTAACATATGGCGGAACATCGTACATACCGTTTCCAGTAAACATTTCATCACTTGATCAGGGATCTGATGGTAAAATAAATGAGTTAACTTTAAGTGTTTTTAATGTTGATAATATTATTTCTGCGCTTATCGAAGACCCGTTTATCTCTGGTAATAATTCAACAAACTCTGTTGTTGGAATTGTTAATGGAGAGTATGTACACGGTTTAGACCCTCGTACAATAATACAAAGTCCATCTGACTTACCAACATCAGTCACTGTCGGTGATCAAACTGGAGTTAATGCTCGATCACTACTTCAAGCTCAAAGAGACCTAGGTTTAGCATATAATGTAAACACAGTGGGAGTGTATGGTAAATCTAATGCTTCCTTTACAAGAAGCGAAACATTATCTATTGCTGGCACTTGGGTTGAAGAAAAACTTGACTCTCGTGATTTACTTGGTGCTGCAGTGAGAGTAAAAACAACTTTTGCTAACTTTTTAGATGTATGGCCAGAGCATAGCACTGTTAAGTTTGTATCATCTAATGTTATTGAGGTTACTAACACACTTCCTTACAGAGTTGGTGATGTTGTAAAATCATCAGCAGGGGCAACAACAGGAACAATTCTTGAAATTGAAGAAAATCGTTTTTTAGTTTTAAATAATGCCTTAGATGAAGGAACTGCAACAGGAAATTCTATATTCATTGTTAACTCTGACGCTGACGCTGAGTCCTACCTAGAGGATACCTTTAAAATTGATCAGCTTGAGTCGTTAAACGATAGCGTTGCATCATTTGGTTTAGTTTCTTGGCTACAATACTTTAAAACTGCTGTTCCAAAACGTAAATATTATAAGAATACCTGTCAGTGGACATATCGAGGTGATGAGTGTCAATATCCTGGCCCTAATGGGGGTGCTATACCAGGA
>VTLG01002783.1_pt1 | contig 18057 bp, 24 predicted proteins | sample 4694571 | NCBI WGS metagenome assembly VTLG01 (sample SAMN12604809, study PRJNA352737) | marine metagenome | biome: ENVO:00000447; feature: ENVO:00000209|ENVO:00000569|ENVO:01000036; material: ENVO:00002151; isolation source: viral sequences binned using virsorter ... | reverse complement strand
AGACTATCTCAGTCGCACCATCCATTGCTCCACCATCTGATTCATATGCTGAACCAAAAGCGGCATCAACGATTGTTGCATCCATCTTACGAGCCATTGCCATTGACGTAGCTTCTGCATAAGGCTGGAACACATCATAGTTCATTCTACGAGTGTCAAAACCTTCTACAAAGAATCCAGCATTTTTAGGTTGTGCTGAAACTCTCCTACGTTTATGGGAAATCGCTTGTACAGGCGAATCTGCAAAACGTGCAACTTTATCCAGTGCTTCGTTAGTTCCGATCTTATCAATGAACTCCGCAACACCTCGACAATCTGGCTTATTAGTTACAAAATTACGTAACCTCGTAGTCTTCTGTTGAAGAGAATGTAATACATCTGCGGAATAGCGATGTATATACGAGGTTTCAATGTCATAAAAATTAGCCATATTGTTACCATTATGAAATTAAGTTAAATCACAATACCTAGTGATTATCCATAATTGGGTCACAACAGACTTTTCAGCAGGGCAAATGCTTATCTGCCTATTATCTTATATTCGGTAATACCTCCACCGTGGAGGGTGATATTATCGTACTCTTTGTTGATTAGGATATGCTGTTTTAAACAACTTATCCATTTTTTGCATTGCTTGTTTATGACCGGGATCTTTATTGTCCCGGTATGCATTAGAAAATTCCTTGTCACTATACAAGGCCTGAATTTCTTGTCGTGCTTGTTCTGGAGAAAGCTGGCTTGAACCAAGTCCTGTCCCCACAACTAAGGAATCTTCGCCCAGAAGTTCGCCAATTTTAGAAAAGACTCGGAGCATTTCAGGATGATTACCCAAGCCTGATGAATCCATTAATTGACTTAATTCTGGTGATGCAAATTGAGCAAATGCTCTTTTTGCATAATCCATTTTACCATCAAAGTTTTTACCCCATTCTTTTTGGAGTGCAACTGTAGTATTGGTTCTTAATTCATCAATACCTTCTTTTTGAGCAGTTTCCTGCTCTTCTTGCATTTCACCATAAAGGCTTAAAATGCTATTGGCTTGATCTTGGGTTAGACCAGTATCATGTGCAAATGCACGAAATCCATCTAATTCTCCATTTTCATCGCCAAATTCGTAATCTTCTGAGCGTTCAGGTCTTCCAATTTGATTGTAAAAGCCATCCCATGACTCACCTTCTTGTGGTATTGCTACCATATGATCAGGATTACCTCCAATCATTTTGACTGCATTAACGTAGGACTTTGCCAGTTTATCTACTGAGTCAAATGTAGCAAGACTAGGTTCATCCCTTAATCCTGCTGGCATATCAGCCGCATTGAAATTCATTGCGGATGACTCCTCTGTGCTACTGTCAGTGACTTGTCCTGATTCTTCAGGGGCTACTGCCGTATCTTCCATTTTTTATTTATTATTAGGGTTATGCTCGAAATTGTAAAGCACTTTGTCTTTCTATTCGAGCTTCTTCTTGCTTGGCAATTCTTCGTCTTACGACTTCAAGATCAGCACCTACAAGGTTTATAATCTCCATGACAACTGTACGTTGCCCTTCTTGCCATGCAGAGGTATAAGGGTCTTCAGCATGAGAAGTTCTAAATACAAAATGTGCTTCTGCAAGCATACCTAATACATCTTGACCTTCTTCAGTATTAAAGACCTCTTTAAACGTAGTACGTTTTTGCTTTTCTTTAGCCCATCTTTCGCTTTTTTCTAGGAATTTTGAAATCATTTTTTATGTTGATGTATAGAGTGGCTAATATGACAGCGTGTACAATACGGTGTATCTTGGACTTTTGGCCCAATTTTAAACTTCGGTTTTCTGCCCATTATTTTTTTAAATACCTTCGCTTCTTTTTTTGTTCCTGTCAATTCCCATTTTACTTTTGTATTTTCAATACCGCTTAAAAAATTCTTTACATTTTTACTAGGCAACCATTCTGTAATATTTTTTGCACCTTTTTGTATATTGATATTTTTATTTGCAGTAACAATATTATCCATATCTTTTGCAAATTCTTGCTTTTTGGATTTAAGCCATTTATATGCACCAGATAAGAATGCATCAAACATTGAATGTTTATGTTCTATTTGGACATCACGTTTTCTAACTGTTTTGCGATCAGTATAATGCATCTTTATCTGACCACGATTTTCCATCATATTTTTATTTAAAACCACATTCCTTAATGCTAATGCGGCTTCTTTAGACATCCAATTTTTTCTTTTATAATGTTCTGGAATATCACCATATTTAAGTCCAGCCTTTTTAGCATCCCATCCTTCGGCTGTTAATCCAGCAAACATTTTACTCATACTTCACCTCTTAAACTATCAGCTTTTGCAGATTTTTCATTAATATCTGCCGCTACTTGTGCTTGTTGAAGTTGGGCTTGTTCTTGTTGCTGGCGTTGTTGTTCTGCAACTATTGCATCTACTTCTTCTTTAGTCCTGATATTAGAAGGAGGTACTTGCAATACTTGTGCAGTATTTTCCAGTATTTGCTGAGTATTAAAATACATTGGTATTGTCTGATCTATTTGAGCAAGTGGCATAATCATTTCAAACATTTGGTTCATTGAACTGATTTCACCAGATCGCATCGATATAGATACAGGATTTAAATATTCTATCCTGTAATTATTTTTCATGTCTTCAGGCATAGGAGGCAATAGATATGAACGCATCAGTATATTTACTGTTCTTCGAATTACAGGATCAAGAAATTCTGCTTCCTGACGAGCCAATATAGGCCCAAGTACAGGCATTCTCTGTCTCATTCTTACTGATACCTCAGTTGCACTAAATCTCATTACATCTCCATCAGGTGCAACCGGGCCGGGTAATTCTAGTAAATCTAAGAAGTACCCTTCACGTATAGCCGCAGTACATTTTGCACTTAATCTTTCTGCATAATCAGGTCTTGCGTTTGAAGGTGCTTCAAAGATCATATCCTTGCCCCCTAGCCCGACTGAGTAATAATTTATAGCATCAGGTGTTGTATCTAGGGGGTCTAGTAGCCCAGAATCCGGTACAAACAGAGGCGGTGAGACCGCTTTCTGGACTGACTTTAAATAACTTTTATCAACTTCAGTAATTAAGCGTATATCTGGCATTATTTCCCATGTAGGCCCACGACCATATATTTCTCTATCTGATCGTTCCCATCTTGCACAGACATAAGGCATTTCATCATACCCACCAATTGATAATACAGTTTTTCTATTTTTAAGATAATGGATAGATATATAACTTTTTCTTAAATTTAGTTCAGGAGGTAGATATTCATGCATTGTCCATGCTGGCATAACTGCATGTACAACATCATATTCATCCAGCATTTTATCTCCTAATCCTTTTTCAACTAATTCTTTAGGAAGATGTGCTGGATCAAACCTTGTTATTAAGTCTTTTGCAGTTTGTTTGTAATTACGAAATATTGTGTCAATTTCCATTTCACTTCCAGAACCCAATATACAGTCCGAAAGAGGAAAATTACGATAGCGAGGCCCAAAACCGGGAACATCTTCGACAAAAATAATACCAGTACCAAATGCTCCAGCTTCAAGATAATATTGGAAAACAGCACTTTGGAAGTTAGAAATAGGTCTTGAGATATGATGTTGAATAATTTTTGTTGCTTCTTGAATCCATAAAGATACTTCACGAACTTTATCCAGATTAGAGTTGCCACTTGATAGTTTAAACCATTCTGCACCCATTGGAGTAAATACATTATGAATGTTGGAGGCAAATCGTTTTAACAAACGCATTGCAGAACCTTCAAATGCATGATCCATCCTTTCTGCACCTTTTGAATGAGTTGTTGTAAAGTCTGAACGATGTGGCAAGACATATTCAGCAATATCCTGCCACTGCCGTTCCCATAGACTTCGATTATTTTTCAACTTCTCATGGTGTCGGTCTAATGCAGTTCCTAATGTACTGTTACCATACTCCATAGTTATTCTCTATAATTTAGATGCTGATCCTGCACCATATGTTTGTTTACGCCCTGCGGCAACTTTACGCTGTCCAGTTAAAAGAGTCCTTCCTGCTGTTGCATCTTCTGAACCAGTAGGAGGAGGAGGAGGATCATCGGGGCCAGCATCATCAGCATAACCACCTTGACCTGACCATGCTTCCTTGCCTAATTTTGCAAGTTCATGTAGATTCCTGTTAATAAGTGATCCTCCTGCACCTAAAGTTTCATCTGCCAGATAACCCAGATTATTCATACCTAAGTTCATTGCATCTGTAACTTGCCCTGTATTCGGCATTGGAACATCAGGTATAGGTATATCAGGGGGTGTAATAGATGGAATTGATGGTAAGTCAGGAATAGTTATTGATGGTGGTTCAATTTTTGGTATATTAATTTTTGGGGATCTAGGCTTAAAACTATAACCACCAATTTTAATACACTGATCTACTTCACCTTCATAATCAAATGATTTTTCAGATTCCTTGACAAGTTCATTTTTTTCGTCATCCCATGTATAATTTACTTCTGTATAAACTTTCATATTACCCTTTTATTAAAAGTTACGCATATGCATAATTACCACTTTCATAGTAATTATAATCACTAATTGCTCGTCTTGGTCGTTTTTTAGGCGAACCAGTATTAGCAAACGCTAATGACTGTGATGCATATCGAGTTGCACTCATCAAGTCATCATGAACTTTAACTATTTTTCCATCTTTACGATGATACATCCGTAGTTCTTCAAACCATAGATTTAGATAGTTAAAGACTTTAAAACGCCCTGTCTGCATTTTTTGTAGCATCTCCATAATTCCGGGTTCTACAGCAATACCGCCATCAGGGTTTTCAAAATGTTTATGAATCATATTTAATCCTTGTTTCCTATATAATTCAGCTAGTGGTTTTCCTGAACCTTTATCATGCTGTGATCCATCATGAGGCCATACTACAGGAATCCATTTTCCTCTTTCACGTATTGCGGCTGAATGAACAACAGGCGTTTCTGCTGATTTCCTGTAACAATCATACACATAAACTGTGTCTGTATCCCTATCCCAAGCAAGCCAGACAGCCGCAGTTGGGTGATCCCATCCAAAATCCAGACCACATATTTTAGGCCAATGCTCTGGTAATGGGAATGGTTCAACTTTTAAATCATCTTCACTTACAGGGAATACCATACCTGAACCTAGAACTGGTATTCCTTTCGATCTCATTTCTCTTTCATGTGGAGGTAATGCCTGTAATATTTCTTTTTTTACATCTTCATCTAAATGAAGGGCATCATCCCATGTTGCATGATAGAGTGCTTGAGACTGACCTAATTTAGTCATAAATTGCGTTACAACCTCTGTCATGCCACTTTCCGGGGTAAAGGTCATAAATACTATACCCCCACTCTTTAAGGCCGCTCTAAGAGCCTGTGAGTATATATCCTGCGGTGGTTCTTCGTCAAGCCATGTAACATCTACTGCTTTACCCATCCATTGCATTTTACCCTGTTCATATGACTTAAAGATGAGTTTAGAATTCCTACCTGATATATGTTTTACATTAAGACTTTGATATGCATTAGGAACTCCGGGCAATCTTAATGGAGTACCAACAATTAATTCTCTTGGTATTGCACCTTTACCAAAATCATCTTCATCTCCCGGTTCTCCTAGCAGTTCTGCCTGTACTATATCCCTAGTATTTGCAGTTGTATTACCAGCCGCCCATGCTTGTATAGGTCTTTTAAATTTTGCTCCTGTCCACCAATCTGGATACCGACCTGTAAGGTGATATGCCATTTCACATGCACCACAAAAAGTCTTGCCAGTTTTATTAGCCGCCATTAAAAGGCGTTGCCTCGCAAGACGACCAGCCATATCTTTTGCATCATGAAACCTTTTCTGGTAATCATATGGCTCATATGCAAGTAACCTATTCGTTTCATAAAGATCGGTTATTTTCTCTGCAATCTCTATTGCACGTTCTGCTTTTTTTGACATTAGTTCCTACGGACTCTCTTTCTATTTTTCCATGCATTATCAGATACAGGAGTAAAATACTTCATTATCTTTGCATATGGAGTATCTTGACCACCAGCACCTTTAATTGGGCCTCCGGGTCTGCGTTTACCTGATAAGCCTTTTTTTGTTAAACCAACATTTTGAAAGTATCCTTTGTTTCCAACACTACCAAAGACTCTTTCACTACCTATTAAGACTGATGCAGTTTCTTGTGCAATATTCTTAACTGATGCTTCAGCTTTTTTAGATTTGAGTGAACTATATCCAAGAATAGGTGCTAATACCAAACTAAATCTACCAAGCCATTTTGCGACACTTCCAGCTAATCCTTTAGGTAATGGTTTCTTGGTACTTATATGTTTCCTTACGTCACTAGCAGATGCTTTTGAGGGATCAGATACATATGCCTTATCATAAGATTCATCACTATGTTTTCTAACTTTGTAATGTGTCTCTACTTTCCCCCTAAGTTTACCTTCTTTACCATATATAGGCTGTTCAGGATATTTTTTCAATTGTTTTTGTTTCCATTCATTCTCTTCTACTAGTTCAGCAGGGAGTGCATCTTTAATTTCTGATTGAGTTCGATATTTAGGTTTTTCTCCTAATACCTTACCTTCTCTTTTATGCTCACCAGATGGAGTTTTCTTTTGGTGAGAATAAGGAGCATCCAATACAGTTACTTGATCTTTTGCGTGTGAATCAGGAATATTCATTAATTCAGTTAGTAAAGTGCGTTCCCATTTGAGTTTTTCGGCTTCAGGTAATAAATCTAAATCTTTTGGCATTTTGCGTAATAACTTATCTAATGCATGTATCTCTTTCTTATCTGCAATTTTTTGCCGTTGCAAATATTTATCTTTGTGTACTTCTGCACCTTCACCAAATTCATCAGTAACATCTTCAATTACTTGCTTATTTGAATCTCTGGCATCATAATCCTGTTGAGTTTTAACTTGTTGAACATCTTTCTTAAAAAAATCGCCAAATACATTTTGACCAGTATATCCCATTTCTACAGGATCAATATTTACTACATCTGAGATTAGTTGCTGTACAATAGGAGCTTTCATTGCTGGTTTATTAGTATCATGAACTTTAACACCTTTTTTAATTTTACCACGCTCCAGCTTACCTACATCAACCCCCCACATATATCTTGATTTATCTTCAAATAATTCTGGACTTTTTTCTGTACCAACTTTTTCATATGTACCAACTCTTTCAGTTTCAATATAATCTTTTCCTTCTGGGACTCCGGGTTGATCAGGATAATCAGTTGTAATACTTTGTCCATAACGTAAAGGATTTGATTCTTCTCCCCTAATATTTGCAATTCGTTTTTTACTTATATCTGTCAACCATTCTTTAATATTAATATCTTTCTCCTGTACTATATCCTCAATTCCTTCAATAAATTTTGCTCTTCGTTGAGCATTTATTATATCATTTCTATCTTCTAAAACTTCTATTCCGGCTAATGCACTGTCTATATTAGCTTTTTTTAGTGTTACTCGAGATTGACCTTCATCAAGTTTTGATCCAGTACCAACTTTTTTGGTAATCCTCCATTGCTTTTCACCTTTTGGGCCTAACTTAGTTTGTTGAATAACTTTGTATTCACTTGCACTTTGACGACTTTCTCCATACATCTCATCTTCAATCATATCCAAAAAGGCTTCATGTACCTTACGTGTTTGTCCCTTACCATATTTATCAGTTAATTCTTTTAAAGTATTCCTCCATTTAGTTCTATATTTGGAACTATATTTTATTTCACCTTTAGGGCTAAGAGAGTATTGATTGACTATAGAACCTTGTTTTTGCCATCTATCCAATGCATCGGCTCTCTGATCAAGCTCTTTTTGCCAATCTTTTGAGCCATATACTTTATAGCCTTTTTTTGGATCAAATATTGTTTTATCTTTTGGGTCAATTTTCATAATAGGCACTTTATTCTTTTCTGCCCATTCTGCAATGATCTGATCAGTCTGACTTGCTTTATACCCTCCATAATAAACTTTGAAGTTACCTTTTTTCATGGATTTGCCAGTATCACTCCATATTTGATCAAGGGTTTTAATGATTCCTGCACGATCTGTTACTTTATGTGAACCTTGAATCCAGATACCTTTCTTAAAATTAAAACTTTTAGATGTCTTAATCTTTTTTTTGTTTGGATCTTTTATGGTACGTGCTTCACTTTGACCTTTTGGTATAACCTTTGGTTTTCCTTGAGAAGAAAAGAATTTTCTTAAATCATATGGAAGAACTTTATATTTAGGAGGTACAACTGCTGGTTTTGGTTTTACCTTTTGAGTGCCTTTATAACCTATTATTTTACCTTCAGAAGATAAAATAGCTTCTGGTTTAGGATTTTTCAGTTTTTTATCTTTGATTTCACTAGGCAATAATTTCCTATACTTTTTAGATAGGGTTGTTGAGGCTTTTGAAAGTGTTTTTGCAAGTTGTGGCTTTGCAAGTTGTGCAGGAACAGGAGAAGCTCCTGATGCGGCTTTTAGTCCTTCGGATATATGCTTACGTGCAAGTATTTCTGTACCTCCTCTACCATATTCACGATTCCCTGCAATATTAATAGTTACATTTTCTTTGCCAAGATTAGCAACTGCGGAAGATATTTGTTCTTTGGTAGGATTCTGAAGATAGGGTTTATTATGTTCTTTGGCTAGGTCTCTTGTTAATTTACTTCCCGGGGAATTTTCTCTACCTTCAACTGTATAAAGTAAGGTAATATCGGATTTTAATACATTCTGTTCTGTCCTTGCTCCATAAGGGTTTGATTTACCAGTCTTTTTCTTGTATGCCAGTTCTAATTTAGGATCAATTTCTGTAACGCCAAAATCCTTTAAACTAGGATCATACTGCATTACTTTATTAACTACAGTAGTCTTGTATTTTAGTGGTGCAGTACCTCCTGTTTCAAAGCCTAGTTTCTTGGCTTCTTCAAGGCCTAACCTATCTGCACCTACCTGACCGCCAGATATTACTTTTATCTTTATTTTTTTAGCCATTAACCTCTGTTAATTCCGGGCCTGAGATAACCTTACGGCTTCTGAATGCACCAACTAGCATTTTAGCACCATCTTCGCCAACTAAGGCAATCAATTGTGCATTAAGCTCCTCTATGGTGCGACCAGTATCAAATTCATTGACAACCTTATGTCCACCCCTGTCCAAGATTTCTTTTGCGGCATTGAGCTTTACAGTATCGCTTTCGCTATGCATCAACTGCTCGATCACAGACAATGCTCTTGGGCCACCTTCCTTTAATCTTGCCTGAAAACGCTTGTCTACCTCTTCCCGATTCTCTTCTACAAGTTTCTTACCCTTTACTTGTAACTGGTACGGATTCTTGTCTTTATATCCTGCTTCTTTCATTGAAACAAGATAATCTCCTGTAGCAACAAACGTATCTAAAAACTTTTCTGTGCTTACTGCCATTACTTCTTTTTCTTCTTAATTAAACCATCATATTCCTCTTCTTTATCAGTATTAGTCAAAAGAGTAGTACCCTTCTTCTTTTCTTTCTTCTGCTCCTTATCGCTATGACGGTAATTCATGGTGACTCCTCTGGTGAGTGGTAATTATGTTTTAATCTATTCTTACTATTTAATAATTACAATCTTTAAAAAGTTTTTTTCTAAAATCTGTTGTAGTAGGGTAACACTCTTTTTTCCCCCTGTGTAGGGGATTGGGAGGAGGATAGGTCGTAGGAATCCCATTTTGTAGCCCCCCCATGCCCCCATAAGCAGTTCTCGGTGGCAGGACTCATAGGAGATGCATATAAATATTACTACTGGCGAGAATTTGGCGGGTGTTTGGTGTCTCAAGCAGTCCGTGAAAAGTCTCTTAATTGTTCAAGGAGGAACACATGGAAACTATGACAGTCAAGAAAGTTAAGTACATTAGGAGTGACAGGAGAGTGAATCGGCAGTGTTGGCTATGCTTGGCGTACTTCTATCCAGCCGAGTTATATCGATCAAACACGTTGGAGGGAAACAAAAGGCTACAATGTGTGAAGTGTGGAGAAAAAATTTCACTCTGGGATATAGCCTTATAAACATCTTATTAGTTACTCAGATCACACATACAAATATAATACTTACAATAAGCACCCTGTTATTCAAGGGGTAAATATTATATTTAATAAATAATAGTCAGAGTCAAGTTTTATTTTCAAAACAATCAAATTACGAGGACAAAATGAGTATACATTTAATAAAAGAAGAGCAAGAACGCAAATTGTATGAAGCTCAAGGATTATTAAGAGCAATGCAGGAATATGATGCAATTCATGGTGAGGGTTCATTTGAGAAAGATAGGAATTCTTATGAACCTTGTGTTACAGATATAATTCATACAGAAGGTGGGAAAGATCCTATATTAGATAGATTATTAGGAGAATGGTTAGAATCAGAATCAGAAGAACTTGCGTTATGGTAATGGCAATGCCTAAAAAGGCCCGGGCTTTCGGCTCAAACATATTGATCAAAAAAAGATCAATACTCGCCTCTATCCCTATTGCAAAAACAATTCACAGTGCAAAAAATTAAAACTTTTTTTGAAAGTATTGGCGGTTGTTTGGTCTGGATAAATAACTTATTGTTGTTTGTCCTTGACTATTCTGTCTTTGCTTTTTCCCTTTGCACTACGCATTCAGCATGTGCATTCAATCCTAACTGGAGAACACTATGAAATCTATACACAATATGACAAAAACTGAACTCATTAATTACATTGAGTCTCAGAAAAACAACCAGACAGTTGGCTTTGCAAATCCATTTGAAGATGGCAATTTGCAGGTCAAGTTGGCCTTCACACCTGAACGTCTTCTGTCAATGGCAGAACAGGTTGAAGATGGATGGTGTCATATCTCGGCACAGTTCATTCCCAACTCCAATCCGTCTACTGGTTGGCATGTGGCAGAGTCCTTTGTTGAAACCTTTCAAGAGGCTAATGCTAGGAAAGAAGCCTCAGATAAGGACAATGGTTTTCGTTATAAACCATTCATGGGCAAGCCCAATGAGCAAAGTTCAGAAGCTAGCTGAAATTAGCTTCAAGGTGCAGGAGATTCATTCGAGTCTCTTGCATCTTTTTTTTACACTACGCATCGGTATTCGCAAATATGAATCTTGATTCTCATAAAGTTCATTTGTGGAAATATAATATTTCGCGGCAGACAATGCAAATCGCATTGCCCTCACAAAAAGTTCGGGTAAATCTGCCTCACAAAAGAACTTCTTATTCAAATCTTGCGATTCAAAGCTCATTCATATTTAACTCTATAACAATCTTGAAAGGAACACGTGAAATGGAATTCGAACACAATCATAGAACATATCGAGGAACAGAGGAACAAGCAATTCGAGAATATTCACAGAACGAGCAATCAGGTGAGTCGGTTGAATACTTTCTCGAACCAGAATCAGAACTCGATTTCAGCAGTTAATAATAAATCTATAGTTACTGGAGCCTTAATAGGAATAGTAGGGCTTTGCGTAATTCCAATCATTCCTGTACTAATTGCTCTATTGGTAGGGCATTGGCTTGGATCAAATAAACAATCTTAATGGAGAAATACAATGAAAGAACTATCAATTGATACATTATATCTTGGCTCAAAAACAATCTGGAACAAAATCTCTCAATATGTAGATATTTCCAGTAAACTTCCTACTTTTAGTCCTAAGAAGGTAGGTATATGGGTTTTAGTAGGGTTACTAGGCACACTTTATCTTGCATCTGTGCCAGTTTTCGGCCCAATAAACTATGTAGTTAGGTTAGTACGTTCTAAGTATGTTGAAGCCTACTGCAAAATCAAAGGTATAAGATACTTAAAATAAACTTTCTAACTGAAATAAGAGGTTATATGGCAACAATAAGAAATATTAGAAATCTGGTTTCATATTTTGTAAACAATATGAAGAAGCCAATAATTACAAATTTCAACCAATTATCAGCTCCGCAAATCAGTAATATAGTGGAAGTGATAAATAGTAGAGATGGCAGGACAAAACACAGTCGCTAGACATCCAGTTAGTAGTCCTCAGGGCATTGTCAGGTAGCAGTTCACTTGGCAGTGCCCACACGAAAAAACACTAGCAGGAGTGGATACCAACACACATTTTCCAATTTTAAATTCGATATGAAAAATGATTATGAAAAAATTATAGACAATTTAGAAACCAATTCAGTTCAAATGATCCTGAATGGATTGGATTTATTAGACGAATATTACAATCAACAATCTGAATTTGACAATGTATTAGCCTGTAGAACATTGAAACAGAAAATACGTGATCATACTGAAGATTATAAACCAATACCAACACATTTAATCAACTAGGAGACAATATGGAAGAATTATATGATTTAAAAATGTCTAACATTAAGAATGACGTATCAGAATTAAATGATGCAGAAGGATCAGACAATAGCAAATACATGAATACCAGAATATTCTGTAAAATCGCAATGATGTTAATCAATATAAATAATAGATTAACTGAATTAAATCAGATACTTGGGCATAAATCTGGCATTGACCAACCTGATGGATGGGATTCATCAAAGAATCAGAAAGATACAGAAGATTCTATAGACTCAAAAAAACTAGAAGATATTGCAGAATGGGTATGTACTGAATCACTCTCATTTGAAAGATTAAGAAACGATGTATCGGATATTAAAAATGCAAACGAGTCCGGCAACATGGTAGTACCTGAGAATGTAATATCTGATATTGATGGTCTTAGAAATGACGTAGATGATTTATCTCAACAAGTAGATGATCTCAGGGGTGATGTAGAATATAAATCCAATGAAGATCACGAACATGATGAACATCCTTCTCAATTAGATTTAGAAGATTTAGAGAATCGAATTGATGATAAAATAAGTCAAAAAATATCATCAGTTAAGAAAGATTTCTCTGAACCCAAAAATGTAACAATAACATGGAGGGAAGATGAATGATCAAATTGATATTAAATTAATTAATTTAGAAAATCATCTCAATAAACTCGAAGGTGAATTCTTGGATTTCAGATATGATATAGATAGACAGATAGAAATGCTTGATTCTACTAAAGTAGTACACAGAGATGAAATAAACACATTAAAGAAGAAATACAAAAACCTACGAGATGTATGGGATAAAACAGTTTTAGATATAATAAGGAAAGGAAAACATGGATAAAGAAAAATGTGAGTGGTGCGGAGCAGATTTAAAACTTCAACCCGGCCCAATACACCGAGAAAGCGGTAAGGCATTTTGTAATCCAACATGTGCGGCAACTTACCGAGTAACCAAAGAACCAAGATTAAAAGAAATAATAGGAGGCTAATATGTTAAAGCATAAACCAGTAGAAACCCAAACTTACAGTAGTTTTGAACATTTAAAGCACAATGTTGCTTCAGAAGAAGATCAAACCTACTACACCCATGTACCAATGCAGATTATCTTTGAAGATGATCAATGGATTAACAACAAATATAACTTCAATACACATGGTATTAAGGCATTATGTCAGGCAACTAACGTAAATGGCTTATTTAATACTATGGAAGCAATGGAACATCCACATATGTCATCTACATTCCTTAACAAACTATTCGATCAGCAGAGCATTAAGAACGAATTAGCAAGTAAAAGACTTGTAGTTGTAGATGAAACCATTGTAGGAGTAGTTGGTTCAAGATATTTACCATACAGTAACAGACAGTTTCTTGAAGATTTATTCAGGAATGATAAAAATGATTCCCTAGAATTGGAAAGAGCAACAATTACAAACACTAAAATGACAGCCAATTTTGTAGAAAAAAGCATGGGTTTTAAGATGAAAGACGGTGAAGATTTCACAAAGATTGGCATTAGTGTTAGAAACTCAGGTGTAGGAAACACCAAAGTTGGTACAAACATCTTTACATTAAGACCAAAATGCTTAAATGGTATGATGCATTATGTCAATAAGGGAAGTACATCTACAAAACATACTGGAATGGAAGATTTGATGAAATATAAGCTAGATAAGATCATCACATTAGCAAAAGACCAGTACGAAGTCATAAAAGAGCGTGTACAGGCATTAACGCAGATTCCCTATACAAACAGTACCGCAGATACTTTTCTTAAGCTACAAGCCCCTGTGGACATTTTACCACAATTAAAGCGAGATAAGCTGTGGACACCTAAAAAGAAGTTCTCAGATGTAACTACTCATCAAGAAGATTTAAGTCGATCCAAGAAAATACTGGATGAAGTCCCTACCAAGTATGGTGGAGTACATACATTAGCAGTATGGAACAGTACATTCAGAGATCAGAACAGCATGTATGAATGGGTAGAAGCATTCACAGAACATGCACAAACATTACCAGCAGAAGTTCAATTAGAAGTAGAAGAAGGTGCTGGTGAATTAACAGCATGGATTAGTGACCATAAGGAAGAACTTGGTTACTTACCATTTTAGGCATAGTGAGTCATGCCTATAGCGACATGGATGTTGCAACAATAGCGGATATTCCTAGTTGGTAGACTCGGGCTATATGCAAAGAAGTACAACAGAGTACATGGAGTATCCGCTTTCACTTTAACAATTAAATAATAGAGGCAAAATGAAAAAGAAACGTGGAAGACCAAGAAATTTAAAAGGAAGAGGATATAAAGCTCTTCAAATTAGATTAGAAACTCATGATAAACTAATGGAGTATCAGGCTAAACAAAAAGAAAGATTAGGATTTAACATACCTAAACTAGATTTAGTTGATATTGCAGTAAAGCGTTTAAGTGAAAATGACATGCCACTTTTATCTTGACATGTTACTCTAAACAAACTATGTTGCAATCATGAATTTACGTGAGCAATGCATAGAATTCCAAGTAAAATTGGAACCAATCGCAAAAGAACTAGGCTATTCCAGAAATTATGTTGGAATGGTCTTAAATGGCAAACGCCAAAATCATAAAATAACCTCCGCAGTCTATTTAGCATTAGAAAAACGCAAATCAGAACTGCGTAAATTAATTGGATAACCAGAAAGGTAGTTATGAGAACATCACATACTAAACTAGATATTCCTGTAAATGATTGGGAAGCAAGAAAACCCTTTATAGGAGCATCAGAAGCACATAAAACATTACCAACTTCAGAATACCAACACACATTTTGGAATGAGAAGGTAAGTGATTCACCTCCTCCTGATATATCTCATCTTCCTCAAATTAAAAGAGGAAAACGTATTGAGAAACATATGCCAGAATGGATTAAAGAAGATTATGGTATGGAAGTTAAAGCAAACACTCAGACATATCTAAGTAAAAAATATCCATGGGCTATTGCAACTCCAGATGGTTTTTTCAAAAATAAAGAAGGAAAATTTGGCGTTGAAGAAAAAGCTCCATCAATATTCAATTCTAATTATGGTGAACCAGATACAGATGATATTCCACAATATAATCTTGTACAAGTACATCATACTATGGCAGTAATGCCAGAATTGGTAGGATATTACCTGTTTACTTATACAGAAAATGGGATAACTAGATATATAATTAAAAAAGATAATTCCATTGAAACAGCATTAATGGAAAAAGAATCACGTTTCATGGATTTTGTCAAATATAAAACACCCCCACCACCTAGAAATGAAGCGGATTTAATTCATCATTATTTTAAATCCACTACAAAAACCTACTTAGAAAATCCTAGTGCAGAACTTCTTGATTACTGTAACCAGTTAAAAGAGGTTCGGCAAAATAAGAAGAATCAAAAAGACAACGAAGAAGATTTAAGTTTTAAAGTAAAGCAGGGTATTGGAAAACATTCTGGAATTAAGTTCCCTGATGGAAAAATACTACGATTAGATAGATGCTTTGCAAAAGCTAAAGTTGATCAGGAAAAATTATTTGAGAAAGAACCAAAATCATATAAAGCATATTGCACCAAATTTAATGCAGATGCATATGCAAAAGCAAATCCTGATTCTGAATTCGTTGTAAGGAATCCATATACTAAATTACATTTTCCAAAGGACTGAGCAGTTTAAAGGCTAAGACTGTACGAGGTTAGAGTGTTTCACCAATATTCAATGGTATTGGTATTGTCCACGTAAGTTTCAGCAGTTAAATCAATACTTAGCTCATTGTGCTGTTACGACTGTCCAGCAATGCTATACGATGTCTTTAGACTGCTTCCACCTATAACTATTTATAATTAGAGGCAAAATGACAAAAGAAGTTACTAAGGATTTAGATATTAATCAATCCGCAATTGAAAAGTGTTTACTAGATGGTGATTTAAGTCAATTAAGTGACGATCAGCGAAGTAGTTATTACAAACAAGTTTGTGATACAGTTGGTTTAAATCCATTGACTCAACCATTTCAATATATTGTACTTAATGGCAAACTAAAAATGTATGCACTTAAAGGTGCTACAGATCAATTACGAAGAATTTATAATATATCCTGTGAAGTTAAGAACACAGAAAAAATTGAAGATTTACTCGTAATTACAGTTAAAGCCACAAATAATACAAATGGCAGGGTAGATGAAGACATGGGATTTGCTAAAATATCAGGATTAAAAGGTGATATGCTTGGTAATGCCATGTTAAAAGCTACTACAAAGGCTAAACGCAGAGTAACATTATCTATGTGTGGATTAGGAATGCTTGATGAAGAAGAAGTTGCATCAATTCCTGATGATACAGGCAGTGGTAAAGGTAAAAAAGAATATAAACCTGATGCCGGATCACAAAAACTAATGGATGATTTAACTGAAAAAGAACCAGTTAAAGAAAACAGTGATTCTACAGATGATGCATATAGAAAGGCAGAATCCGAATTAGATGCAGATTTTGCCAAATGTAATGATCAAGCTATTCATGATGAAATCATTAATCTTTTAAATGACATCAAATATGAAGAATCTGATGAAAAAATTAAATTATTAAGAGAATTTGCAAAAAATCATCCAGAAAATGAAGCTCTATTCAAAAAAACTGCTTTAGATAAAAATAAACAATGGCAGAAAGACCTATCCATAGATGGATATGAGCAATTAAAAGAATGGATGATAACTTTAGATAATTTATTTAAGGAGGATAAATGAAGAAAAAGAAATTCCTTGAAGAACTACCAGATTGGATTGATCCTATAGTTTGGGAACAATACCAGATTCACAGGCGAAATATCAAAAAGCCTATGACTGATTATGCTGAACATTTATGTGTAATTAAACTAGGCAAAGCCAGAGAACAGGGTCATGATCCAAATGAACTGATAAATACTACCATTGAAAAAGGATGGCAGGGTATTGTAATACCAGATAATCCTCCTAATAAATCAAATATTTCTAAACATAGAGGTCAATGGTTAAATCCTGACTATCAAATAATTCAAGCAACAGATGAACATAAAGGTAAAAATGTCCTCAATTGATTCTAATGTCCATCCTCAAGTAAGAATATTTGTAACAATGTTATGTGAAGGATTCAATGTACCAATATCTGAAACCAAGATCATGGCATTTTCAGACAAACTAAAACATCCCCATACGCAAGCACTTAGGGAAACATATAATATGTTTACTGATGGAAGAGCATCACAAACAAATAAGATGCCAACCATTGCAGAAGTAATGGAAGTTTATAAGACTGTCGAAAAAAGAATCACTCGAACTGCGGAACAGAAATTGCTAGAAAACATTCCTAAGGAAGTAGATTATGCAAAAAGCAAGGAGATGTTTGCTCAATTAACCGAAACTGTGAAGAAAGGAGTTACAGTTAAACATCATGGCATTACAGACATGCCAGTAGAGGGATACCAGAATGGATACAAGTTTACCTTATCAAGAGACGAAAGAGGTCAAGATTGGGTAAATTTCCATAATCATCCGGCAACCCAGGAATAAATTATGCTCAGATCGCTCTGTATGAGAAGGAAATGGATGTCCCCTAGTGATTGTATAGGGCGATTTGACTCATTTCAAACTAGATATGAAACAGTCTCAAAAAATTAGATATTGTAAACAATG